>TARA_R110002012_G_scaffold105387_4_pt1 | contig 10747 bp, 12 predicted proteins | sample TARA_R110002012 | Tara Oceans TARA_R110002012 (sample SAMEA4396515) | marine metagenome | biome: Westerlies Biome; feature: [DCM] deep chlorophyll maximum layer (ENVO:01000326); material: water (ENVO:00002006), including particulate matter (ENVO:01000060) such as... | depth 40 m
GCCTATCATGAAACCAGATAGGCAATCACGTGTAACTTTTGGAGCTAAAAATAAATGATGCTTCAAACAATTATTAATATAAGGAGAATAAAGTATGGCGAATATTGATTCAGCCTTTGGTCTAAGACCATATAAAATGCTTGGTTCAGGTCCTAATACTAATGGTATGTCTACATATAAGATTCAAACTACAGGCACACAAGGAGTGGCGAATGCGATCTATCAAGGTCAACCAGTTATTCCACTTGCAAATGGTTTGATTTCTTATTGTGCAAATGCCAATGGTGGAACTGTTCCATTACTAGGAGCCTTTATAGGCTGTAACTATACTGATTTGTTAGGGAATACTATATTTGATAATAAGTATCCTGGAACTGCGTCAGTAAAATCAAGTACAGAAGTAACAGCACTTATTGCAGATCATCCTGATCAATTATTTTTGATCAATTGTAATGCAGGAGTAACACAAGCTGATGTATTTAGAAATGCTAATTTCGCAACTGCGATAACTGGTAACGATAATACTGGAATATCACTAGGTGAATTAGCTCAAGGAACGCTAAACACTACTAATGCCTTGAATTTGAGAATTGTTGGTTTAGAAGACTCACCTTCAAACTCAGATACAGCGTCTGCAGGAATGTTAGCAATCGTGCAACTTAACAATCACTTTTACCGTTATAATGCCAACGGTACTGGTGCAGGGATATAGGAGAATAGATAATGGCAATAAGTAGAAGTCAACTCCTGAAAGAACTGGAGCCAGGACTAAACGCATTGTTTGGTCTAGAGTATGATCGTTATGATAACGAACACGCTGAAATATTTGAAACTGAATCTTCAGATAGAGCATTTGAGGAAGAAGTAATGTTGTCAGGTTTTGGACAAGCCCCAACTAAAGGTGAGGGTGCATCTGTAACTTATGATGACGCTAACGAAGCATATACTGCTCGTTATACCCATGAAACTGTTGCTTTAGCATTTGCTATAACAGAGGAGGCTATTGAAGATAATTTATATGATTCATTATCCTCACGTTATACTCGTGCTCTTGCTCGTTCCATGTCTAACACAAAGCAAGTAAAAGCCGCGAGCATTTTAAATAATGCTTTCAGCAATACTGTTACTTACGGTGATGGTAAAGAGCTTTGTGCTACAGATCACCCAACAGTAGGTGGTGGTAACTTTTCAAACGAATTAGCAACATCTGCTGATTTGAATGAAACTTCTTTGGAAACTGCTTTAATTGATATTTCAGGGTTCATTGATGAGCGTGGTTTAAAAATTGCGTTGCAAGGGAAAAAATTAATTATTCCTCCTGCATTACAATTTGTAGCTGATAGGTTATTAGAGACTACTTTAAGACCTGCAACTGCAGACAACGACATCAATGCAATGAAAAATATGGGTATGTTACCTCAGGGTTATGTAGTTAATCATTTCTTAAATGACCCAGATGCATATTTTATTAAAACAGATGCTCCAAATGGTTTTAAACATTTTGAAAGAGCCGCGATCAAAACTGCTATGGAAGGCGATTTTGAAACTGGTAATGCAAGATATAAAGCTAGAGAAAGATACAGTTTTGGTGTTTCAGACCCAAGATGTGTGTTTGGTTCTCCAGGAGCTTAATTAAAAAAATACCGACTATTGAGAGGCGACGCTTGTCGCCTCTCTTTTTTTGTAGTATACCATAATTATTCTTGACTATCGCACAATGTGATAGACTTAACCAGACAAGGAGGTACTATGGGTACTACAACTTTTTCAGGTCCTATTAAAGCAGGGACTATTAAAGACACTACTGGCACTACGGTTGGCACTGATATGAAAAATACAGGTCAAGTTGTGATGGCACAAACTCACGCGATTGATTTATCAGGTGGTGCAATCGCGGCTCAAGCCACCGATATGATTATTCCAGCGAACTCACAAATAATTGATATTGTATTTGACATCATAACTGCCGCGAACACTTCAACAAACATTAGTGTTGGAGCAGTTGGTGGATCTGCTACTGCGTTTGTAAATGCTTATACAATCGGTACAACAGCAGGAAGACAATATCCAACTACGAAAGCAGGAGGAGCATTGGCTTGGGAAGATGTTGGAACAACTGATGTAAGAATGAATGTGACTAACTCAGCCGCGACCAATGCAGGAGAGTGCAGGATTACAATTTTATATCAACAAAACACTAACCTAGCTTAATAGGAGTTAACAATGGCAGGACCAATTCAAGCGTATAATTGGGCTCAAGGAACGAGTGCAGGAATAGTTGGTCCTTCTCGTTCTAGGCTAAGAGGAGTTAGAATTTATGGAGCCGCAGATGGAGCTTTTACATTCAAAAACGGAAGTAACTCTGGAGATGTACTTTTAACTCAAAAATTTAAGGCAGGAGATTCTGATGTTTATATTCCTGATGATGGTATATTAGCCACTGAAGGAGTATATGTGAGTGCTCTTACTGGTAGCAGTAACGAATTAACAATATTGCTGTCATAATGTCTACAAGAAAAATATCTAACCTTGAAAGCGATATAAAACTAATAGCCCAAAGGTTGGATATTATTGAGACTAATCACTTAGCTCATTTAAGAGAAGATATAAAAAGTTTAAATCAAAAAATATGGGTAATAGTTATATTAGTAATTGCTCAATTATTTGGTTTAGTGTTTACATTAATACCATAATTAAGGAGAACATTATGATGATGAAAAAGAAAAAAGGTTACGCTAAAGGCGGAATGATAAAGAAAAAGAAGGCAAGTAAAAAAATGCCTATGGCTTTATTGAAAAAGTTAAAAGGCAAAAAGAAAAAGAAGTAGTGCCTTACTTACAAAGTAATATTCCTTACTTTAAATGTTGGGTAAGAAGGGAATATACTTGTAACCACTTAAAATATCACGGAGAGTTTTTGCACGCAATGGCTATTGCTGTAACAACTCTTCCTAATAGATGTTTAAGTTTTCAAGTAATTTTTACTGGTTGCGAAACAGATGATACTAAAGACCCTAATGTTCATGGTGGTGCAATGTGGGCTAGAATGCCTATAACAGCACTTGTATCTGATATTGCAGTAGAAAAATGGGCTGAACCTATGGCTGTTCACGAAGCTCAACCTTGGGACTGTGCTTCACATACCCATGCTGTATATGTTTTAGAAAGGGCTAGTCCTTCTCCGTGGTTAGCTAAAATTAATGGCAAAATGTATCCTGCAAAATATTTATTTACAGTAGATTATACAGAGAGTGAGGTAGCTGATGATCCTGCTCAACATAAACAAAATCATGTAATGTATTTATTAGACGCAGATAAATGGACGGGAAATATTGTAGCATTGCCTAATAACAGAGTTCGTGTTACACATCCAGCGTGGTTTGAAACTGGAAAAGGTGCTCCAGATTTTTTACCATCACAACATATACACTATTCAAAATCAGATTTAGACTATATACTAGATGTAAATAAAGTTTTTGATAACATATATAACGAGGACTAAATGGCAACTTCAGGATCTAAAGATTTCGACTTAGCTGTAGACGAGTATGTTGAAGAAGCCTTTGAACGGTGTGGTCAACAAGTAAGAACTGGTTACGATTTAAAAACAGCTAAACGTTCTTTAAATTTATTATTTGCTGATTGGGCAAATAGAGGTTTAAATAGATGGACAATGAAACAAGAAACATTAAATCTTGCTAATGGTGTTGATATTTATCCTTTGGGGACATTAACAATAACAGTAGGAGCAACTGCAAGTTTTACTGTAGCTGAAGTTATAACTGGAGGAACAAGTGGTGCAACTGCGAACATTACAAGTAAACCTAGTGGAACTTCTTTAGCTATTACTATTCCAGTAGGTACTTTTTCGGTAGGAGAAACTATAACTGGAGGAACAAGTGGTGCAACCACAACTGTTTCTAGTTTGGTTGATTTACAAGATGTAAGAGCTAGTATTGATATATTGTCTGCTGTAATAAGACAGAATGCAGGAACCTCAAATCAATCAGATGTAAGCATTTCTAGAATTAGCAGAGATTCTTATTTAAGTTTACCAAGTAAAAGAACAACTTCTAGACCAACACAATATTATGTAGATAGGCAAATTACTCCAGTAATAAAGTTATGGGGCATACCTGATTCTAGTACAGCTTATCAATTAGTTTATGACAGATTGGTAAGAATGGATGATGCAGGAGCTTACACAAACGGTGCTGATGTTCCTTTTAGATTTTACCCTTGTTTATCTGCAGGATTAGCTTATTACTTATCTATAAAACGAGCTCCTGACAGAGTTCAGTTACTAAAAGCTATTTATGAAGAAGAGTTTGAAAGAGCCGCGAGTGAAGATAGAGATAGAGCAACATTAACATTAACACCTAGTACAACTTATTATAATTTAATATGAGCAATTATTCTTCTGGAAAATACGCAAAATTTATATCAGACAGAAGTGGTATGCAGTTTCCATACAATGAACGTATAACTGAGTGGACAGGAGCTGTTGTGCATATTTCAGAGTATGAACCAAAACAACCTCAATTAAATCCTATTCAAACTATTTCTGAACCAGAAGCACTTTGGCAACCTAGAATAGATAGAAAAGAACCTCAAGTTGCTCGTCTTTTGCCTTTTGATGCGTTTAAAACTGGTACAGCAGGACAAGCGACAACTGTAGTTACAGTTAATGAAATAGGTCATGGTCGCACAGCAGGGAGTAAAGTCAGGTTTAGAAATGTATTTCCTTTTGATGGAATAATAGCTTCTACTATGCAAAGTGCAACTGGATATAACGTATCTTTAATAACATTGAGCGATGGCACAACTGATCCAGACAATTATAAGGTTACTGTTTCAGCTACAGCAACTAATGGCTCTACTAAGGGTGGTGGACCAGGAGCAACAGCAGGACCAGTAACTTTGGAGAAATAAATGAGTTTTACTTTAACAACATTAAGACAAGCTATACAAGATTATACAGAAAATAGTGAAGTAACTTTTAAAAATAATTTAGATGATTTTATTTCAGCTTCTGAAGATAGAATAATACAATCTATAAACCTTGAAGAGTTTCGTAAAAACGCTACAAGTGCTTTAACTTCTGATGATCAATTTCTTGCTTGTCCAAATGATTATTTATCTTCTTTTTCTTTGCAAATAACAAATGGTTCTAATCCTGATTTTGTATTGCAGAAAGATCCTAACTTTTTAAGAACTTATGTTCCAAACTCAGCTACAACTGGTCAACCTAAGTATTATGCTCGTTATGACGTAAGTAACTTTTTGTTAGCTCCTACTCCAAATAGTAACTACACGGTTGAATTACACTATTATTATAGACCAACCAGTTTAACAGCTAGTTCAATTACGATAAATTTTAGCTCTGGAGGTAGTTCTTATAATGTCGGTGAAATAGTGACTGTTGTAGCGACTGGTGCTTCAGCTACAGTAAAAACAATTAGCAATACTTCAATTACAACAACTGTTCCATTGAATGGAACTTTTTCAACTGGTGATACTTTTTTAGGGTCTGTTTCTGGGACTAATGTAAATTTAACTTCTACTGGAGTAAGTGTAGATACTACTGAAACTTGGCTTAGTAACAATGCTCCGTATGTTTTACTTTACGGATCGCTCGTAGAAGCGTATATATTTATGAAAGGAGAGCAAGACTTACAAGCTCAATATGAAAAACGGTTTGTCGAAGGGGCTACTAGATTGAAAACTTTAGCAGAAGCAAGAGAAAATAGAGATTCTTATACACAAGGTTTACCAACAGTTCCCAATACTTAAAGGAGATTTTAAATGACAACAACTACTGATGCCGCGACTAATTATTTAGAATTAAAATTATTGCAACACGTCTTTACTTCAACAGCTTATACTTCACCTAAATCTAGTCTATATCTTGCATTAGCTACAGCAGTAGCAGATGCAGAAGCAGGAACTTTTACAGAAGCTAACTTTGGAAGTTATGCAAGAGTAAAAATAAATGGAGAAAATACCACTCAACCTTATTGGGTTGTAGCTAATGCAGGAGGTACTGTAACTGCAAAGAATAACGGAGATGTTTCTTTTCCTGCCTCTAGTTCTGGAACTAATACAGTTACCCATGTTGTTTTAATGGATAATGGAACCATTGGACAAGGAAACGCTTTATTTATTGGTGACGTTACAGATAGACAAATATTAAGTGGTGATATATTTAGAGTTAATGACGATAATCTTACTGTAGAGTTAAAGTAACATGGCACTAAAAGTTGGTGATAGAGTAAAACAAACTAGCACTACAACTGGTACTGGCACTATAACTCTTAATGGAACTGCACCAACAGGGTTTTCAAATTTTAGAGATTATTTATCAGATGGTGATACAACTTATTATGTAATTGAAGATGGAACTAATTACGAAATAGGAGTTGGAACTTTCAATACTGGTGGTTCAGCTACAGCAGATACAATAGCAAGATCTTCTGATGCTAATGTATATAGATCAACAAGCACTCCGGCTAATAGTAATAATAGAATAGATTGGAGTAGTGGAACTCGTAGTGTATTTATATCTCTTCCTTCTGACAAAGCAGTTTTTGAAGATGCACTTGGCGATTTATCTTTTACTGGTGACGTAAATTTTGGTGGAGCTTCAGGCAATGCTATGTGGGATTATTCTATTAGTTATCTACAACTTTTTGATAATAGTAGAGTAGCCTTTGGTAATGGTTATGATTTACAGTTACATCATAAGAGTACTGATAATAATTCTTATATAGAAAATAATACTGGTGTTTTATATATAACTCAAAAAACAAATGATTCAGATATAATTCTTTCTTCTGATGATGGTTCTGGTGGCACAACAGCTTACGTTACATTAGATGGTGGTGATGAAACTGTTATTGTTCATAAACCACTTATAGCAAACAGTACAATAACAGCATCTGGTAGAATAATAGTAGATGATACAACAAATGCTACAAGTACAACAGACGGTTCGCTACAAACTGATGGTGGATTATCTGTAGTTAAAGATATTGTTGTTGGTGATGATATATTAGTTGGAGATAATTTTGCTCTTACATCTGATGCTAGTATTATATATTTCGGTGCTGACAGTGAAATTACTTTAACTCATATTCACAATACTGGTTTAAGGTTAAACAGTTCAGCTCAATTACAGTTTGGCGACGGTGGTACATATATCCATCAATCGGCTGATGGTGTTCTTGATTTAGTATCTGATACTGAAATAGAAATTAATGCTACAACTGTAGACCTTAATGGTGCTTTAGAAATTCCTGATAGTTCATCTGGTGGTATTGTACGCATTGGCACTGGAGATGACTTACAAATTTATCATAACGGAACTAATACTGTTATAAATAATATTACTGGTAATCTTTTTTTAATACAAGGTGCTGATGATTCAGACGTATATTTCCAGTGTGACGATCAAACTGGAGGTCAAGCAACTTATATTTGGTTAGATGGTTCTGAAGGTGAAGTTAAATTACTTCATGCATCTTCTGGTTCATATAGCACCAAGCTCACAACTAAATCTACTGGTGTTGATGTAACTGGTGCTATTACTACTGATGGTTTAACTGTTGATGGTACTACAACTTTTAATGATGACGTAACTTTTACTGGTGCTAGTTATAATGTTCAGTGGGATAAATCAGCTAATACTTTAAATCTTTTAGATGTTGCTCAACTTCATTTTGGATCTAGTTTATCATCTGGAGATTTACGGATTTTTCATAATTTAACTGATTCTTTTGTTCAAAACACCAGTGGTAACTTCAATATAATAAATTATGCTAATGACAAAGATATAATTTTTTCTTCTGATGATGGGTCTGGTGGTACAACAGCTTATATTACATTAGATGGTTCTTCAGGCGAAGTACTATTAAATCGTTATAACAGTACTAAACTTACAACCAAATCTACTGGAGTAGATGTTACTGGAACTTTAGAAGCTGATGGTGGAACTTTTACAGGTGATGTAACTCTTTCGAATGATGCAAATTTAGTAATTGAAAATAACACAGGCTCATCTCCTCTTAGGTACACAACAATAACTCCTGCAAGTTCAACTTTTAATCGCACAATCACATTACCAGATAATACTGGAACTGTATATTTAAGAGGTGAATCGATGGATTCAGATCTTACATTAACAAATAATGCAGATCTAAAAATTGAAAATAATACAGGTTCTTCACCTCTTAGGTACACAACATTAACTGCCGAGAGTTCAACTTTTAATCGTACTGCAACATTACCTGACGCAACAGGAACTATATTTATTAAAGGTCAAAATATGGATACAAATCTGACCTTAACAAATAATGCAGATTTAGTACTCGAAAATAATACAGGTTCTTCTCCTCTTAGATATACAACAATAACTCCTGCGAGTTCAACTTTTAATAGAATAATTACATTACCAGATGCAACAGGAACTGTAATAACAACTGGGAATGCAAATGCAGGAGCAACAACTACTTCTAGTAGCGATGCAGATCATGTATTAATAGATGATGGTGGAGTATTGAAAAAAATTACTCCTGCTAACTTAGGTATAAGTGGTGGTGGAGGTGCTTTAACTGGTACTGGTTTAACTTTAACATCTACAGATGCTGGAAGTGCTGACGGTCCAACCATAACCTTGAAAAGAGATAGTGCTAGTCCGGGAAATTTTGATGATATAGGAGAAATAGAATTTCTTGGTGAAAATAGTGCTAGTGAAGAAATTAGATATGGTCATATAAAAACTCAAATTACAAATCCAACTGATGGTGCTGAAGAATCAAGAATGGTCTTTAGTATTTTTAATGATGGTGCTGATAAAGAAATGATGTTTCTTGATGCAAATCAAGGTGGTGGGGTAGTGTATCTTACTGCAGGAATAGATTTATTATTTGAAGGTCCAGACAGTAGTAAAGAAACAACATTAACAGTTGAAACGCCAACTGCCGACAGAACAATTACACTACCAGATGCTACAGGAATTGTATTAACTACTGGTAACTCAAACGAACCAACAACCACAACTAATTCTAATCATGCTGAGTTTGTGCTTATAGATCATAGTGGCACAATGAAAAAGATTACTCCTGCTAACTTAGGTATAGGAGGTAGCGTCGCGGCTGACAATATTACCACAGGTGATAGTGCAGTAAATATTGCAACTACTACTGGCAATATCACTATAGATGCTCAAGGTAATGATACAGATATTATTTTCAAAGGTACAGATGGTGGTAGTGATATTACTGCTTTAACTCTTGATATGTCAAATGATGGGACAGCAATCTTTAATAATAATGTAAATCTTTCTTCAGATGGTGCAGTATTAAAATTTGGTGCTGACAGTGAAGTTACTGTAAATCATGTACATAATACTGGTTTAAAATTAAACAGTACAAATCAATTTCAATTTGGTGATTCTGGAACATACATTCATCAATCGGCTGATGGTGTTTTAGACCTAGTTGCAGATACCGAACTTGAGCTTAATGGTGGGATAGTAGATATTAATTCATCTCTTGGTGATATAAATATTGGTGCTGTAGGTGGAAATGCTATAATTTCTGGTGATACAGGTGAAATGACTTTGACTAATAGTGGAACTGGTAATATTATTATTGATTCAAGTGGTAATGATACAGATATTGTTTTTAAAGGTAAACATGGTAATTCTGCTTTTACTGCACTTACTATAGATATGAGTCAAGATGGTGCTATAGTTTCAAGACCTAGTACAGCCACCAATAATGTTTTTGGTAACGTTAGTATAGATTCAGCATTTTCTAATTTGGCAATATTTCGTCATTATAATCATATTGGTAATAATAATTCATATTCTATTGCTCAAAACGCAGGAGGAAAAACTTATATTAATTCTGTTGCAGGAAATGATATGAGTTTTAGATGTGGAAATGTTGAAAAAATGAATATGTCCACAAGTGGAGATTTAGTTGCTAATGGAAATATAACAGCTTATTCAGATGAAAGATTAAAGTCTAATATTAAAACCATAGATAACGCTTTAGATAAAGTAACTAAATTACGAGGTGTATCTTATACTAAAGAAGATAAACAAGGTATTGGTGTAATTGCACAAGAAGTAGAAAAAGTTATTCCAGAAGTTGTAATAGATGGTAAGTATAAATCTGTAGCTTACGGAAACATGGTTGGTGTTTTAATTGAAGCTATGAAAGAACAACAAAAACAAATAGACGAGCAACAGAAACAAATTGATGAACTTAAAAAATTAATAGGGTAAGCAATGACACTCCCATCATCAGGAGCTATATCTTTAAATCAAATGCATACTGAAGTCGGAGGTACTTCAGAAACTACTGTATCATTAAATGATGCTGATGTTAGAGCAATGATTAGTAAAAGTTCTGAAACACAAATGTCTTTTAATGAATGGTATGGAGCAAGTTCTGGAGGAGGTGGAGCTAGTGTTGCATTAACAGAAGTAGGTTATTTAAATGTTCAACTTTCTGGCAATGTTACTAGATCTTCTTATACAAAAACATATACTGTTCAAAACGCTACTGTAACAAGTGGTAAAAGACACGTTATTGTTTCTTTTACTTATAGACCTTTAAGTCTTTCAGGCTATAATCCTACTACTTGGATGAATGCTTGTACACTTACTTTTGATAGTACAACTATGGATCATGTTATATCAGCAGGATCTGCTTTTAATGCTACTGGAATATTTGAAAAAA
>TARA_R110002012_G_scaffold25778_2_pt1 | contig 10739 bp, 16 predicted proteins | sample TARA_R110002012 | Tara Oceans TARA_R110002012 (sample SAMEA4396515) | marine metagenome | biome: Westerlies Biome; feature: [DCM] deep chlorophyll maximum layer (ENVO:01000326); material: water (ENVO:00002006), including particulate matter (ENVO:01000060) such as... | depth 40 m
TGGCATTACTTTTTCCTCCTAAATCTTGGTGGCATGAAAAAAGATAAATCTGTATTTTTGGGTTTTGTACCCATATAGAACGATTGTTTCTTACCGTTGATTGTGGCATCCACAAACTTCGTTTTTCTTCTACCTTTAGACATCTCTAACTTTGATATTCGTGCTTGTCTTCTTGGCATCAGACCCTCAACTCCCCCGGTATATACTTGCAGCCCCAACGTCGACGTTGAACAAGGTTTCGGCTATTCTTGTTCCTCCGCCAGTTGCCCTTGATCTTGGCCGTCCTAGCGCAATAGGATCGTTGCCTCGGTGATCCGGGTCTTCCGACCCTCACCTTCGATGAGACCGCCATCGGTCGCCCCGTATAGGGGTTCATGACCTTCGGCAATCAATCACCTCTCAGAACCATGAATAGGATTACCAAACCGATTAATACCTCTGCCTCTCTCATTCTCGTTCACCCCCCTCAGATCATTCCCATTATCGCGTCGTAGTTGTACCCGAGCATGGCCAGAATCATTACGACTAGGATCTGCGCGTGCCTCTTGCTGATTATTCCAGAGATTGTCAGCCTAGTCCCTCCTATGGAGAGGTTGACCTCCTCCTCGGAGATTTCGATTACGTCTACGTCGTCGTCTGCCATTCAATCACCTAAGTTTGAGAGTTTATCCTGATCCAGTTCTGGTCTTTGTAACAAAACCATGTCTCCGAGTCGCCAGAAGAGAAGGCTGCTGGAGTCGTGAGAGTCGAATCCCCCACCGTAACCGCTAGTAGAACCGTGCTGGCATCGCCAGCCACGTTCATTATCGTGACCTTCTCGCCTATTCCGCCAGCACCCCCTAGGGTTACTGTGATGTTTCCGCCCGAGGGGTTGCATACGATATGACCGTTCTTCTGAAGGCTGGCATCCACTATTCCCGAGGTGTTCTGATTGACCGTGTACGACTTGAAAGAAGCATCCTCGTTGACTTGGAATTCTGCGCCGCCCGATGCTACTTGCGCCCCAACTGAAACCTTTGAGAGTCCCGCATCGACTTGGAACATATGTATGGTCGCGTCCGATTCGACTCGGAAGTTACAATCAACCGAGTCCTCATTGACTACGACCTCCGACTGTCTGATTCTAAACAGGTTTCTGAGAGTATCCTGTTTCACTACTCTAAAATTCATGCTCGCATCTAGGGTTCCAGCCGTTTCGTCGTCTGCCGTGACCCAAATCTGAGCGAAGTGCTGCCTAGACCCCCCATCGTTCTCAGCAGCGAAGTATATCATTCCCAAATCATCCCCCGCCGCAGGTGAAGGAGAATTCCTCCACATACCCAAAGTTGGCCCAACGTCGGCGTCAGCGTCCGTAGATTCCAAAAGGAGAGTATAGGATTTAGTTCCGTCATCGGTGACTTGTAATCGAGCCGTATTTGAGTCGGGCGAACCTCCGATTCCCACCGAATCGTCAGAAGCGTCCACAATCAGCATATCCGTCACATTGTCTGACGAAACGCGGAAATCAACATCGCTCCTTTGTTCGGGATTGACCCACGCTCGATAGGAATAAATGTCCATCACCGAAATGTCGGTTGAGTTTCTGAGCCCCCTTATTCGTAGGAGGGAGTCGGCAGAACCCGCGTTATCATCAGCCATATACCCCTGTAATTGTGAGAAGTTAAGCACGTTATCACCATCGTCCTTGCCGATGAATCTGATGTTCCCTAGATAACTCGATGCCGCACCCGTCCTGTTCCTGAATAGGTCTAGTATAGGCCCGTCAGTCGTTCCGGTTTCAGTCGATTCAAAGCGAACCATGCCCCCCGATGAGCCACCCGTTCCCTTGATGTGTAATCGCTCTACATCGGTGGACGGCACACCGCCGAGACCGAGTCGGGTACTGGCGGCTATGAAGACAAAATCGTTTTGTCCGGTGAGTAGGTTGCTGGCGTCCCCGAAGCCAATCATCGTGGACGTTAATGCTGCGCCCCCGCCTCCTCCCGGCACTAGGTCGATCCTAGCGGTGGTTCCATTGTCTATGACTACGAAGTCAGCAGAGTTGAAGGCGATGGTGTTGCATGGTCTAATCGTTGGTGTCCCATCCGATTCAGCGACCGTCAATGGTGGTCTCACAGGGCCGGACATTCATATCACCATATCAGTTGTCGTAGGCTTGCCATATCTCCAACACGCAATCCCCCGTGTTCGCGTTGAAGTATAGCAATTGGTTCTGAACTAGGAAGCCGGAGGTCTGGCTCATGTCGAATGTGTAGATGATGCCCGGATCAATCGTGAAGAACTGCCCGCTCTGCGTAGCGTCGGTGACATCCGTCGCGGTGTAGCCTACGAGTATGTCGACCGTACCCGCGTTGCGGATCAGCAACTTCCCCGACCTCGGGTAGCCGAGGTCTAGGGCTTGCACCACGTCTTCAGCGAGCGTCAGTCTCTGTATCCTGCCCATGAGGGTTCACCCTCTCAGGCGTCGGCTTGGCCGCTTATGTCTAGGATCGCCCTGCTGGTGTTGGTCGCTACCGCTTGGGTCTGAGTTGGCTGTGCGCCCTCGGCTGCGTTCACCGATGCCACTAGGACGGGTGTGAAGAGGAAGGTCTGTGCGCTTGCGGTGGTGATCTGAAGCCTCAGATCATCGCCGCGTGCAAGGCCGAAGAGAGGTAGGAAGTACCCGCCGGGGCAAATCTGCCTGTATTCCATAGCGAGTAGAGAACCTGCCGTCCTGCCCATCATGATGCCATTCGCTAGATCCGAGTTAAGGTATCTCCAATAGTTCATTTCTAAAGAATAATCAGACTGAGAAATCACGCGAACCTCAGTCAGATCGGTGTCTGTGTCGCGGTCGTTCTGAATCATGACTCCTGCTATGACTCCGGGTTGGTTGGCTGGGATCCGCACTGTGACTTCCTCCTGTCCTGTGCCTCCTGCGGTGAAACTCGTTGCAGCGCAGACGGTTGTTCGTGATTGCATGGCTGAGTTGTAGACGCACCATACCTCCACTCCGGTTGCCGTTGAAGCCCCACCTAGAGCGGCGGTTCCAAGCGTGTACTCGATCCTAGAGACTCCTGCTGGTAGTTGGCGTCCTAGTGGGACGCGGAAGTAAGCCTCTACTGCCGTTGCCGAGGCGACTACCATGTTCGATAGGTGGTTGCCTATGGAGTTCATGAAGTAGCCCATCTGTGAGGCGGTGGTGTCTGCGTCTGGGTCTGCGTATCCTGACCTGTGGTCGTAGCAAGTCTCGCCGTTCACGATGACGCGGAGGCTGGATATTGCCCCTGCGAAGTCCTGAGTTAGATCCCCAGCCGCGTTCTTGGTTCCGGTGAACCGGAAGATGACCGACTCTAGCGGCCCTCCGGGTACGTTGAAACCGAAGTTCGTGGTCTGAACTGCGTTGGTCGGGAAGCCGGTTGCCGCTGGTGCGCCGGCCTCGGTGTTGACTAGTGTGTATCGAATTCCCATTTCAAACACCTCAGTTCTTTGAGATTGCCTTCTCAAGTTGATCCATCGGTGCTTGCAGGATTGCGAAGCCTAGAGTAAGTCCTATCGCTAGTCCAGCGTAGTCCACGATCCCTGCCGCAGATAGGTCGGGTATGATTGAGCCTAGCATTACTTACCAAGCCTCCCCGTTACTTTGTCGCTCAGTGTTTGGCCATCGAAAACGTAAGTCGACAATCCATTTGCGATACTTAGCACACCAAGCACTCCAAATGAAACTGCAAACCCACCGCTTAGGTTAGAAATAAATCCCATGAGCCGCCGGAGTGGGGTGTCGGGTATAATGCATGGGATAGACACACTAAGGATTATACATCACCCGTGCGTGCGCGTAGCATGGCAGGGAAGATACGCCCGGTATGCGTGAAGTGCGGTACTCGCATGATCTCCATGTGCGCTAGGCTAGGTAACGGCCCCGAGGACTCTAGGCCAACGTCGAAGAAGTCGTACAAGCACGTCGGGTGGATGTGCAAGACCTGCACCGAGATGAGCAGATCCCCTATGCCCGCGTCGTGGCACTTCCCTACGCCGTTGCTTTGAATAAATAGATACATTAAAGTAGTCACCCCCCTTCCCCTAATTTGTAGGTACAGAAACCGGAACCCTAAGAAAAAAGGGGATGGCGGTCTTGAAAGCGGGAAGTAACCAATCCTGAGCCTACGTTTGGCTTGGAGAGGCGCGAACCTTTACGCGTAACAGGGTCGGTTAAGGCGGCTCATCCCGACAACGGGTTAATCTTCGGTCATCCTACGCTCCAATTTCTAGGGGAGCCATCATTTTGCTCTTGCCGGTGGTGACATCGAAGAAGACATGGGAGTAAGGCACTTCGTTCAGACTCTCGACATACGGTTCCGGATCGTACCCGAACCTGTTTTTGAAGTCGTTGATGTGCATCGGGGAGAGGAGGGTTCGGAAGTGTACGATGTATGAGGTCGATCCCTCCAACTCCTTTGAGAAGACCGGGGTGTGGCTGATCGAGACTAGGCGTATGCCTCTCGACCTGCCAGTCAATGCCAGCCTCTTCCATGAGGAAGTCGCGGACTTGCGACTAGACAGGAAAATCTGCGAGTCGTCGCAGACGAAGACGCATTTGAAGTCGGGGTTCGCCTCCCTTATGTCGAATAGGAAGTCAATCAGGTAGTCAACGTCAGACTCTAGGTTCATGGGATCGGGATACACGACGGCAACGCGGTTCTTCGACAGGTGCTTCTCCAACTTGTCGATGCTCACGCGCGTTCCCTCGCCCATGTCCATCTCCTGCTTGGGGCAGCAGTAGATGACGCGTAGGCTCTCGTCCTCGTTGCGCTTCATGAACTGGTCTAGCGTCGAACGCACGAACACGCTCTTGCCTCCTCCCGGCGCACCGATCAGCATCGTGCTGAGTCTCTTGTAGTCCGGGAGGTAGAGATCATCCAACATTAGTTAGTAACCCCCTTTGGGGTTTCCTTCGGAGTCAACGTCGCCGAGTCCTCCTGCTCCCGTTCCATATCCTTCATCAAACCATCCGTCTATTGGAATCTCAGTTTGACCGCCTTCTAAAAGACGATCAATCTGATCTCTGAGAACCTCTAGTTGTTCCTTGCTAAGATAAGCAAACGTGTTAAACCCATCAGTTTTAGAACTAATGCTAATAAACGCCATACCGTATTTGTATGCACCTCTCTTTAGTGAAAACTCTCCTTCGCCTGTATATATCTCTCTTTGGTACTCGTATATTTCAACGCGTTTTAAACCCGCTTGATTTATGAATTCAGTTCCCATCGCCTTCAACTTCCTTCGGTTCATACCTTTCCGAGACTTTCTTTTCTTTTTTCTTGGGCCTGACGAACTTCGACTTCTTCTCTAGTCGGGGATCGGACTTCTCCTCGACCGGCTCCGGCTTCTTGTCGAAGCCAAACAGGGTTCTAGCGATGTTCACCATTCAATCACCTGAAACCGTCATCATCACCATAAGCGAATTCCATCAAAATATTTTCAGCAATTTTGACAAGTTGATATTGAGCGACTTTTTCCATGTCGCTTACCTCAATACTTGAGAAGCCTATTTCTTCATAAGCATCCACGTTATAACCCAAATCAATCCATATAGACCAAATAACGTAAGTCTGGATCGGTATCACCGTTTCAGCAGTTTCATAAGCGAAATCCGGTCTGTTAATCTCCATCGAATCAACATCATCATCGTATTCCTTGCGGAAGTATCTACCCTCGCTTATGGCGAATGCTATCATGTAGTAAGACCAAATATCAGTAGGATAGGGAATGTCTGCTATTTGCGAGGCTCTAGCCATATCGTCGCTATTTACCTTGAAAGCGTCGTAAATCTTATCGATGCCTTCTTTTCTCTCTGATGGTGATGCTTCTCTGTTTTTTCTAAAGTCTCCGTAATCCATAAATCAATCCTCCTGATTGAGTTCGTCCTCAAGCGTCCGGAGCCGCCTCTCCTTAATTCTCTTTCCGATGATCGGCAACCTCTCGACGAATCGCCCGATGGCCCCTCCGACCCTGCCTTGGAAGGGCGACTTGTTGGCCTCCTTCTGGATCCTCATCAACGGGGTTCCGAACCATACGCCGTTGGCTATGACCGCGAGTCCTCCCGGCCCTATCGCACCGGCTAGGTTGAGCCCCTGCGCCTCAAGCGCGTCCTGCGACACCCCGGAGATCCACTCGTAGTCCTCCTCGGTGTGTACTATCGCCTCGGCGTTCGGATCGTCTAGGACTCCTCTCTTGTAGCGGCTCATCAGGTAGTCGCCGGTCTTGTAGCCCGTGACCAGTATCCCCTCGTTCATCTGACGCTCCGCCTCCAACTGCTTCTTGGTCGGCTTGCCGCTAGTCGCGCCTCTCGGCCTTATCCGCTTTAGCGGTGCGGGTACGACCTCGGTGATCGGGTCATCCCCGAAGTCCATCTTGTCCCATTCCATCTTAGGCTCGGAAGGCGACGGGTCCCGGTCTGCACTTTTGCGTGTGTCGACCTCCGGTTGCCCCGCCTCCTTCGTCGCCCCCTCGGAGGCTTTCCCTGCGTCCTCCGATGCGAGTTTCTGATTGTGCTTCCACATCCCCGACTTGGACTTGTACTCCCGTCCGTCGTTCGCTATCCAGACGGTCTTACCGTCCTCATTCTCATTCTTGCCTGTTCTTTCTGTCATTCTCCGCTTCCTCCAATTGCTTTACCACGTCTATGTCGAAGTTCATCTTCAAGGCCATGCTATCGGACTGGAAGTCATCCACCCCAATAGGGGGGAAGACGAGATCGAGGACTTCCTCCTCGTTCATCCTGCACCGCTTGAGTATCGATTGGTACGCCTTCTGGAACGTTATCTTGCCTCCCTTGTGTTCCCTGACCACGTTGTCGCGCCAGATCAACAGGCACTCCGCGCAGAGCAGTTTCTCGGGATCGAAGGCGAGGTTAGACCTCTTCTTGCACATCTTGCAGTTCCTCTTGAGCCTAGCACCCATCACGCCACCTCCTCAAAGTCGCAATCCCAGCACCACACTCGGTCTATTTCCCTAAGAGAACCAACGCGATAATGAAAGCGTAGGATATGACGTTCACTATCAGGGCTTTGATTAGGGCATCTCTTGCCCCACCACTTCGCATATAGCGGATCTGAGGCGGGTTGCATTTCACTCCTCCTCTTTGGGGACTGGCCGTATGACGAAACTCTGCACCGGCTCGATGGTCAGTTCCGTCTCCGGGTCTAGTTCTTCCAATTGCTTCATCAAATCCTTCACTCTCATCCTTTCACTCTCCTGTCTATCGCCTCGCCGGTCTGCTGAGCGAGGAAGCGGGAGATGGCCGGGTGACTGACGACCTCGGCTTGGGCTAGGCGGATCGAGGTTCCCTGATCGACCCCCTCGTCCATGTGGCAGACGTACCTCACCACGAAGAGGGACGCGGCATAGAGAAGTGCGGAACCCTGAGCGGTGGGGGAGAAACCCATTTCGATCAGACGACTCATCAAGTCGTCAATCGGTTGACGCACAACTGTCAGGATCTCATGGATCGATGAAGAAACAATCTCGTCGCTCAGGTATTCCACGCGTTTCCGAATAGACACACGTTATTTAGGCTTCCGTGAAGAAACGGGCTGACCTCTTCTCCGTTATGATCGGCATACCTACCTCAAGGCCGCGCCTCAGAGCCTCGTAGAGCCCGACTATCGTGCGATGCTTCTGCACCTTCGTCAAGTCTCCGGCATCCGGCAGGTAGTTACCGTCCTCGTCCTTCGTGATGACGCCCTTGTGCTTGACGAGGATCTTGTTTCCTTCCTTGTCGAACGCTCGATAGCATTTGGGTTCCCAATACTGACATTCGTGATAGGGCTGCGGAGTCTCTAGTTTCCATTGTCCGAGTTCATCGCCTATCGGGACTTGAGCCTCAAACTGCTCCCTGTATTCCTCATTGAAGTGAACTGAATCCGTATCGCAATACAGGAAACCGTCACCAGCCGCCATGATCGCCCTCATCAACCTCTCGCGCCCGTATGAGAGGATGAAGGCGGAGAACCCGAAGAACTGCGAGGATGGGGGCCTCGTCATCTCGCCGTAGTCGAGGAGGTATGGGTACTCACACTTCGCGCCGTCGTGGAAACGGAGCCCGAAGTCGTGCGGCCAGCGTTCCGACTCCTGAGCCTTCAGTATGCCATCGGAGCCCTCTATCCTCTTGGGCTTCTCCTTTATGCCGTATCGTCCGTAGAGCGCGTTCATCAGCAACTTCACCATAGCGTGAGCCGGGTCGCCGGCCTCTCGCATCTCCAACCTCAAGTCGTACATCATCTGCACGAACTCGGAGAACGGGTTGATCGCGTTAGCCCCGATGAGTTCCGTTATCTCCCGAATCTCGTATCCGATCTCCAAGGCCAGCCGTATCTCAGGCTCGCACATCCAGCCACGGTACTCCCCGACAGTCCAGTCCTTTCGTCCGGCCTCGTCGGTTCCGGGCAGCATCCCCATACAACCCTCCGGCTTGATGATGAGGACGTTCGCCGCGCATACCTTGTCGTCGTTGTCTAGGAGCGAGCGAAGCGTTTCCATCGAGCATGAGTAGCCGCGCATCCTCTTGGGATCGGGGAACCTCTCTCCGTGCATCACGGAGGGGTAGAGGGCGTTCGCGTCGTAACTGATGACGTTGTTGTGAATCTGCATGGGGTCTTTGGCGACCTGCACCCTACCGCCATGCTCAGCGAGCCTGAAGGACTCGTTGAAGAACTTGGAGTTGGACACGATCCGCCTCTGCCTCTTCTGAGCGTCCGTCCATACCCATTCGTCCGGCCAGAAGCGAGCGCACCATATCCGGTACGCCATAGACGCCGCCGTGAGCGGGAGCGTTACCTGCTCGATGGGCATACGCAGGAGTTCCGCGTACAGGAGCCGTAGGCGATTGAGGAAGGCGACCAGTATCTCACAGTCGAGGTAGCAGTAGGAGATCGCCTCATCCGTGACCTCCGTCACCGTACCGTCGATGTACTCCTGCGGGGTTATCCCCTTCGCCATCCCGACGGATCGAGCGACCCCATCGAGGGATACTGGCGTGAGGTGTCGGGTGTCCCTCCACTTGACGCCGTTGATTCGGAACTCAAAGACGCGCGTGCCGGAACTGACCTTCTCGCAATCGTATAGTTGATCGCGGTTGTAAAGCCCTAGGAGATCGAACTTCGATGCGTTGTGACCATAGCAGATTATGGAATCGGTAGGGCTTTCCTCGGCCTTACGCTCTAGGAACGTTCGGAAACTATCGGCATTCAAATCGTGATACCTCTCGCCAGTTCCTACGTTGATGGCACAACCGAGCATGAATTTCCTAGCGTCAAGCCCGTTGGTTTCTATGTCGTACACCCAAACGGGTTCCACCGAGGGTTTCCCCGGAGTGACCGCCATCATGCGCCAGCGTTTCGACACTACTCCTTTTCCGGCTGCCACGTTATCCCCTCCCCACAGTCTGGACACTTGTAATTAGATTGAACATGAGGATGCCAAATCCAACCGACTTTTGGGCACCCACAGTAACCTGTCGTACCCTGCTTAGTCATAGGATCGGCTCCGTTGGGCGTATGAGCGATTGATGTATTGGATGATCTCCTTCCTCCGACTCTTGGGGAACTCCCTAGACGACGCTCGGGATCGGGCGATGGCCTTCCTGTCCTTCTTGCGCTTCGTCTTGGTGAACCTGACGCTAGAGGATAGAAGGGTCACTCCGAAAACACCGTCTTCTCTCTTGGTTAGCGGTCCTGTATCCTGTTCCATCTCACGAATACCTGCTTCACTCAAGGCGATGGCTATGATACCCAAGTAATCGTTTCGATTAGTACCCGGAAACCTAGCGTCTTGAGGGTCATTTCTGAATATGGCTCTGACAACTTGATTGACGCCCTCAAAGAGAGATCGAATATTGTTGTGAGTAGCATGGAAATTTGGAGTGATAAAACCGTCGAATGCGCCTCCTTCACCCCTTTGGAACCCTGCGTAAGCCGTGATGTAGTATGTCTCCCCGCGCTCCGCCGTTAGAACGGGTAGGTTCCCGTCCCAAGGGGGAACGTCCTCGTCGGCATACACTATGTCTCGGAAGTATTTCGTGACATCGAGTTTCGACCCCTTGCCGATCCTGAACGTCGCCAGCCTCTCCGCCGACCTCCGTGCGGAATCGGGGTTCGTCCCGGCCTTGTCGTAGCCGAGGCCGCGACCTATCGCCACGCGTCCACTCCTATCGGCCTTGGAGTACATCTCCGCGAGTTTGTCCTTGGCCTCCTGTATGACCGCAGGGTCGTCGTAGTCGATAGCCATGCGGATCAGGCCACCCGGTTACGGGTAAAGAAGAATGCTATCCTCTTGGAACAATGCTTGCAGTATCCAGCACCGTCCGACATCACGTCATACTCCCACGTCGTTCGCCAGCAGCGACACCAATCCTCGGTAGCCATCAGAGCCGCCCCCTGCGGTCGTCGATCCCGTACCTAGCGAACGTCCTCATGCTGGTGTTGAACTGCCCCTTGGTGACGACTCTCTCTATGAGCCTGTTAGACCTGTTGTCGATGTCGTCGAGGTCGCCCTCTAGCATCTGGATCTTGCGCTGCTGCTCGATGACCTTCTGCTCTAGGGCTTGGAGCATCTCTAGGAGTTCCTGATTGCTGGTCATCTTACCACCTCACCGACTGTCGCCCAAGATTGAAGAAATAGAACATAGTATCAATTTCTTCCTCAGATACTCCGGCTAGTTCCGGGAAAATTTCCCTATCTTCAATCATACCTGCAAACTC
>TARA_R110002012_G_scaffold131962_2_pt1 | contig 10738 bp, 10 predicted proteins | sample TARA_R110002012 | Tara Oceans TARA_R110002012 (sample SAMEA4396515) | marine metagenome | biome: Westerlies Biome; feature: [DCM] deep chlorophyll maximum layer (ENVO:01000326); material: water (ENVO:00002006), including particulate matter (ENVO:01000060) such as... | depth 40 m
GTCGTGCCAGTTGCGCTCGTGCCAACGATCTTCGCCCAGCAGTCTGCGCTTGCGGATTTCGATCAAACGGCGTCTTGAGATGGCGAAGCTACCCAGCACTCCAAACAAGATGAAATGCGCCAGATCTCCGTTTGGCACCAAGTGAACTTCCGCCCAGAGCGCGAGTGCCGTGAGAACCGGGTGACGCATCCAACGTCTGAGGCCCAGGCGCGCAGGATCATAGGCGTCGTCACGCGTCCCTCCGAAGGAAAAGGGGTTGGGGCGGGCGATGCTGAGCGCAAGGATCACGCATACCGCCAACATGCCCAGATGGGTCACATGACGATGCCAAGGCAGTTGCAGCCATAGTTCCAAATGGATGCCTTGCCAGCGGTCCAAATCAGCAGCGCCAGCAATGCGAGTGACAGCATTGAATAGGCCATGCCAAAGCCGCCGGCACCTATCTTGGCGATCACACGCGATTTAACTGTGGGTTTAATCGGTATGGAATGCGTTAGAAAGAATGCGGCAAAAACCGCAGCATATCCGGCCCAAGTCATTTCTTCTTTCCCGGTGCGGCAAACATAAGGGACGGACCATAGGCTGCAACGAAGCCCGCAAAGGTCACGATCCATAGGACGCCCGCAACGTAGCTCGCCTCAAGCCAAAGCGAAGCGCATAGCCGGGCAAAGGCCGAGGCAAACAGACAGACGTAGATCAGCACAGTTGCGCGATTGGCAGTCAAGGTTTGTCCCGTATGCCCAAGTGTGGCTCGCGTCATCACAGCCAAAGTCATCGCCGCTATAGCACCCAGCATCCACAAATGCTGCGCCCCCGCTGTGCCGATATTGCCAAGCAGTTGATCAAGACCAAGCGCGAATGCGCCGAGGGGGATAAAGGCATAAGCGGCGTGCAGCACCCAGACCAGCGGCTCGCTCAGCGTTCGGTGGCCCTGCCATCGGGCCAGCCGGGCAACATGTGCCGCGCCAAATGCCACAAGTGCTACACTGGTGAGCGTGGCGACAGGATATAGCACCCACCCCGCAACGACGGGCAGGCTTGCCAGCAGCACCAGCTTGTCAAACCGCTGCATTGGCGGCGCGGGTCGTGCGGCAATATCGGTGCGCGCCAGCCAGTTGCGGGTAAACGACGGAATGATCCGGCCGCCAATGACGCTGATCATCATCAGCGCCGTTGCAACGCCCAGCCGAAGGCCCATGCCTTGCGCCGCATTTCCGCCCTGCATCGCTTCGACGTGAAAGAGGGCATTGGCAAGCGTGAATACGCTCAGCAGGGCAAGTACGATCAGATTGCGCCAGTTCTTGCCCGCGATGATCTCTTGCAGGATCATCGCACCCAGCACGATTGGGAAGGCCAGGTCGACAATGATCGTGGCCAAAAATGGTATGTGATCAGAAAACAGAACAGCTGCCCGCCCCGTAACCCAAAGTGCAAACAGTGCCGCCAAAGGCCAACCCAACAGCGGCAGTCGCCCCGTCCAGTTTGGAACCGCGGTTAGCAGGAACCCGGCCAGAATTGCGCCAAGATACCCGAACAGAAATTCATGCGCGTGCCATGACACTGGGTCAAACCGCGTTGGCAATGCAATCAAGCCCGCCATACTGGCCAGCCAAAGCACCATCGCCACCACGACCCAAACGGCTCCAAACAGGAAAAACGGCCGGAAGCCGAAGCTGAATATCGCGGGCCCCTGCCACGCACGGAGCTGCTCTGACGATGTTTGAGCCATCACGTCTTTCCTTGTTTCAACCGAATGGTGCTGATGACCTCTCCGTCGTCGGCGTAAGTGAGCCGGACGTGTTGATCACCAAAGAAGAATGTCAGCCGGAAACATCCGGCATCTTCGCCCTCATCCCCACAAAGATCACAACATTGAAAATCGAACCCTCACAGAAGATGTTTCGTGCCCGCGATTCTGTCAGAAATTCCGCCATTGGCCGGTCTCCTTAACTTTGGGATGACCAATTTCTAGCGATAGGTGCCGTTTCCAAGTTTGCGCCAGCACAACGTTTGACCAAATTTCTTGGCTATGCTTATGGGACCAGGAGGCCGGCGATGCGAAACCCAAGGCTGGATGACCCCGATTTGCCACTGGCAGAGTTGATGACGCATTGGCCGGGTACGATACCGGTTTTCTTGCGCCATAAAATGCTCTGCGTCGGCTGCTTGATCAGCCCGTTCCACACGATTGTGGACGCTTGCGCAGAGTATGAGCTCGATGAGAGCGATTTTTTGGCCGAGCTTCGGGAAGCTGCGGGCGTCTAAAGCGCGCTACGCCTGACTGATCTCCACCAATGCGTGCGGATCGGTCACTTTGATACGTTTGCGTCTACTCTGCACCAGACCGCGTTTTTCCCACGCACTCAACAATCGACTTACGGTATGCAGGGTTGTCGCTGTCAATTCTGACAAGTCCTGCCGCGTGATCGGGAAATCAATTTCGATCCCGTCGGATACTTTACGGCCCGTCTGGTTGATCAGGCGCAGCAGCGCATTCGCCACGCGTTGCTCAACTTGCTGGGTTGCCATCTCAACGATGCGATTGTTCATCTCTCCCAGCCGATTGCCGACAGTCTTGTAGGTTTCCGTCGAAAAGCCCTCATAGCTGTCAACATAGGCATCCCAAAGGCGCGTGGGCCAGCTGAGAACAATGGAATCTGTCGCCGTCATAGCCGTGGCGGGATAGGTATCGCGCCCAAGCGCCTTAGCGATGCCCAATAGCTGTCCCGCTGGAATATGAAGCGCGGTCACTTGTTCGCCCGTAGGCGTGATGCGCACCACTCTTACATAGCCGTCAAGTAGCATGAAAAAACGATCCGCAGAGGCACCTTCATCGAAGATAGCAACGCCTTCCTCGTATCGGCGCGACGTGGCCTGATCAAGAATCACATGAATGTCCCGCCGCTCCAGCTTGGAGAACGGCGGCAAATGCGTCAGCAGGCTTTCGTCCAGCCGCGGCAGCGTTTTGCGTGGCGATATCTCGTTCATACAATTCGTTGTCCTCGATGCATCGGGAAAAGGCCATAGATGACCGTTTCCTGCTCATTCGAAAAATTCGCAAGCAGTTTGACCTAGCGCAAAGTTCTACCACGCCACATCGCTAGATTTCAGGTCAACAAACGACGCGATTTGAAAGGAAAAACGATGATTCGCACTCTGGCAACCGGCCTCGCACTCGCAGCCCTGATGGGCAGCGCAGCGTTTGCCGAAACGTTCGAAGTTCAAATGCTGAACAAGGGCGAAACTGGCACAATGGTGTTTGAACCGGCATCGCTGCGCATTGCCGCTGGTGATACCGTCAAATTCATCCCAACGGACAAAGGTCACAACGCTGAGTCTGTCAAGGGAATGATCCCCGACGGAGCTTCGCCATTCGCGGGCAAGATCAATCAAGAGCTTGACGTGACACTCACCGAACCCGGGTATTATGGTGTCAAATGCAAGCCGCATTGGGGCATGGGAATGGTGATGGTCATCGCTGTGGGTGATGAAGCTGCCGACGCTGACAGTTTTCTCGCGGGAAAGATGCCCAAAATGGCCAAGACGCGATTTGAAGAGAGTCTGAGCGGTTTTTGAGTGCGAAAAGGCGCATTGCGGGGCAAAATTCACCTTGGAGGCCAAGAGCTATCGCAATTCTTTGCGGTATATCAAATCACTTCGAGCTGTTTCGAACTAGCGGTCTGGCTATGAAACTTGCGTTCACCCATGTTCTCGGCGTTTTGCTGACACTGCCGCTGGCGGTGTTCGGCTCTGTCAGTATGGCACAGGCCGGAAGCAACGCAGTCTTTTCGACAAAAACTTGCGCGGATGGTGTTGCAAAAACTGTCTCGTTTGATCGGACAGCTGGCGGCCAAATGATGCGCAGCATCGGGCGATCTATGCTTAAGGACACCAACGCATGAATATTCTACTGTCCTCCCTGAGATTTGTGGCGATGCTTGCGACGGTGCTCTTGTTCGGGCTGCCTGTTGCGGCTGATACGGTGCTGTCCAGACTGTTGCCCGATGTTGCTGCTAGTGAACTGGTCGAGGGTGCAGACGCCTTTGGCGGTATGCATCCCGACATTCCCGTTGTTCAGGTTCTAAAGGCTGGCGAGCGGATCGGTTGGGCTTATATCACGTCCGATTTTGTCTCGACCACCGGCTATTCCGGCAAGCCCATTCATACAATGGTTGCCATTGATGATGCCGCACAAGTCATTGGCGTGGAACTGGTCAAACACTCTGAACCGATTGTGCTGATCGGCATTCCGGACGCCAAGGTAAAGGAGCTGGTGGCCAATTATCGCGGCCTTGATCTGGTGGCCGAGGCCGAATCCGGCGGTACGGCGCACCAGCTCGATATCATTTCAGGCGCGACCGTTACGATCATGGTGATCGACGATTCAATCGTGCGCGCAGGTCTTAAAGTTGCCCGAGAGCTTGGGTTGGGTGGGCTTGCGGTTGCCGAACCAAATGCGGGTCCACAATTCGAGATGAACCCAGACGCCGAAGCCGCACCGGACTGGATGACGCTGGAAGGAGACGGCACGTTACGCCGCCTCTCTCTTGATGTGGGCCAGATCAATGCCGCCTTTGCCGCGATGGAAGACGAACGTGCAGGCAAACGCGCCCTGACCGAAGCCCCCGAAACAACATTCATCGAAATGCAGACCGCCCTTGTGTCGCACCCCGCGATCGGGCGCGCCATTCTGGGCGATGACGCTGCCGCCAATGTGCAAAACTGGCTGGACGACGGCGACCATGCAGTCGCGATTGTGGGCCGCGGGCTCTATTCCTTTAAGGGGTCGGGTTACGTGCGGGGCGGTATCTTTGACCGGATCGTGCTGATTCAGGATGATGTATCGGTCCGTTTCCGCGACCGGATGCACAAGCGTATCAACACCATCACAGCCGAAGGCGCACCGGTTTTTGCCGAAGCTGACTTGTTCAAAATTCCAGCTGACAGTGGCTTTGATCCCACCAAGCCATTCCGCATCCAGCTTTTGGTGCAACGCGAAGTGGGCGCAATCGAAAAGGTTTTTACCACCTTTGATCTGGGCTATCATTTGCCGTCACACTACATTCGCACCATCGCCCCCGCACCAGTCGCGGAAATTCCCGAAACTGTCGCCGCCGTCACATCCCAGTCCGAACTGGACGCGCAGCAGGCCCTATGGAAGCGGATCTGGCTGGGCAAACAAGTCGAAATTGTTGTCTTGGGCGTCATGCTGACTGTCCTGACAGCGGTTTTCTTTTTCCAGACCTTTGCCGTGCGCAACGAGCGCGTTTTCTACTGGTTCCGCATCGGGTTTTTGACGGTCACGCTGGTTTATCTGGGATGGATCTGCAGCGCGCAGCTGTCGGTGGTGAACCTGATGGCGCTGTTCGGCTCGCTTGTTTCCGGCTTTAGCTGGCAGGCGTTCCTGCTAGACCCGCTCACCTTTATCTTGTGGTTCTCGGTTGCGGCGGCCCTGTTGTTCTGGGGGCGGGGCGCTTACTGTGGTTGGCTGTGCCCTTTTGGGGCGCTTCAGGAATTACTCAATCAGGTGGCGCGCAAATTGCGCATTCCCCAATGGACCCTGCCTTGGGGTCTGAACGAACGGCTATGGCCCCTGAAATACATGATCTTCCTTGGTCTGTTTGGTGTGTCACTCACCAGCATAGAACAGGCCGAACGGTTGGCCGAGGTCGAACCGTTCAAGACCGCGATCGTGCTGAACTTTGTCCGCGCATGGCCATTTGTGGCTTACGTCGCGGCCCTGCTGATCGCCGGATTGTTCGTTGAACGGTTTTTCTGCCGCTACTTGTGCCCCTTGGGCGCAGCACTCGCCATTCCAGCACGTTTGCGGATGTTCGACTGGCTCAAACGCTACAAGGAATGCGGCAGTCCGTGCCAGACTTGCGCGCATCAATGCCCCGTTCAGGCGATCCACCCAACCGGCGAGATTAACCCGAACGAATGCATCAACTGCCTGCATTGTCAGGTTCTCTACCAATCGGAAACAACCTGCCCCGTTGTCATCAAGAAAATGAAACGGCGGGCCAAAGACAGCGCTGGACCAGACCTTGAACGGTTTGTCGGCCATCCGAACCAAATACTCAAAATCCCAAACACATGAAAGGATACGACATGTCAGAGGAAAAGAAGCTAGCAATCTCGCGCAGGGCCCTTTTGGGGGCCACGGCAGGCGGTGCCGCCGTTGCCGGAACATGGGGCGGGCGTGCCATGCTCACCGGCGGTGCGGTGGCAGGGGCAACGCTTGCCTCAACCACCAGCGCACGTGCAGCGGCGGGTGCCGAAGTTGGCCCCGGTCAGCTGGATGAATTCTATGGCTTCTGGTCTTCGGGCCAGTGTGGCGAGATGCGCATTCTCGGCATCCCGTCGATGCGCGAACTGATGCGCGTGCCTGTGTTCAACACCTGCTCGGCCACAGGTTGGGGCATTTCGAATGAATCCAAGAAAATCCTGACCGAAGGCCTGTTGCCCAAAACCAAGGAATACCTTGCCGCCAACGGGCATGAATTCCCGCCAAACGGCGATTTGCACCACCCGCATATGTCGTTCACCGAGGGCAAATATGACGGTCGTTATCTGTTCATGAACGACAAGGCGAACACGCGCGTTGCGCGGGTACGCGGCGATGTGATGAAATGCGACAAGATTATCGAGATCCCTAATGCCAAGGCGATCCACGGTCTGCGTCCACAAAAATGGCCGCGCACAAACTATGTCTTCTGTAACGGTGAAGACGAAGTGCCGATGGTCAACGACGGACAAATTCTTGATGAACCAGAGAAGTATGTGAATTTCTACACAGCCATTAACGCGGACGAAATGACAGTCGCGTGGCAGGTGATGGTGACCGGCAACCTTGACAACACCGATTGCGACTATGAGGGCAAATACGCGTTCTCGACCTCGTATAACTCGGAGATGGGTATGAACCTCGCCGATATGACCGAGGCGGATATGGACCACGTTGTCGTGTTCAACATTGCCGAGATCGAAAAGGGCATCGCCGCAGGTGATTTCATTGAGCTGAACGGCGTCAAAGTGTTGGACGGGCGCAAGGGAACAACGAACAAATACACCCGTTATATCCCGATCCCGAACAACCCGCATGGCTGCAACATGGCACCGGACAAGATCCACCTGTGCATCGCGGGCAAGCTGTCACCGACCGTTTCGGTGATCGACGTGCGCAAGCTAGAGGCCGTGTTCAATGACGAAGCCGAGCCGCGCAGCGTCGTTGTGGCAGAGCCAGAACTGGGCCTCGGGCCGCTTCACACATGTTTTGATGGCAAAGGCGGTGCTTACACCACATTGTTCCTCGATAGCCAGGTTGTGAAGTGGAACATCGCTGATGCGATCAAGCTTTATAACGGCGAAGATGTGGACCCGATCATCACCAAGAAGGATGTGCATTACCAGCCCGGGCACAACTCGACTGTAATGGGCGAAACTTTGGATGCGTCAGACAAATATTACCTGACGATGAACAAGTTCTCCAAGGACCGCTTCTTGAACGTGGGTCCTCTCAAGCCGGAAAACGAGCAGCTTTTCGCGATTGATGGGGATGAAATGACGCTGATCCATGACGGTCCAACTTTTGCCGAACCGCACGACTCCATTATCGTGGCACCGTCAAAATTGAACCCCAAATCGGTCTGGGACCGCAATGACCCGATGTGGGCGGAGACACGCAAGCAAGCCGAGGCGGATGGTGTTGACCTTGATGATTGGCAGGAAGAGATCATCCGGGATGGCAACAAAGTGCGCGTTTATATGTCAAGCAACGCACCGTCATTTTCGATAGAAACCTTCACTGTCCAGCAAGGTGATGAAGTAACGGTGATTGTGACAAACCTTGATGATATCGATGACCTGACCCACGGGTTCACCATGGGCAACCACGGGGTCGCGATGGAAATCGGGCCACAGGCAACATCGTCAGTCACGTTCAAGGCCACGCAACCCGGTGTGTACTGGTACTACTGTCAATGGTTCTGCCACGCGCTCCATATGGAGATGCGCGGCCGGATGTTTGTCGAGCCAAAGGCAAGCTAAGCCATGACCCGTGCCCTGACCATTTTGCTGTCCCTGCTGATCGCGCTGCCCCTTTGGGCGGACGAGCGGCACGTGGCGGCCGGTCAGGGCACGCTTGCCGCAGCCATCGCCGGAGCAAACCCCGGCGATGTGCTTATCTTGCAGCCGGGTCTGCACGCGGGCTCTGTTGTTATTGACCGCCCCCTGACATTGACCGGCAGCCATGACGCCATCATCGACGGACAGGGCGTTGGCACTGTCATCAGCATTGATGCCACAGATGTTACCATTTCAAACCTCACCGTGACGGGATCAGGCCTGAACAGTGAGGAAACGGACGCCGGAATAAAGATCCTCAGAAAAGCTGACCGCGCTGTTGTTGAAAACAACCGGGTGTTGGGCAACTTGCATGGCATCGATGTTCACGGCGGCCGCGATGCTCAGGTGCGCAACAACACAATCGAAGGTACACAACAGCCACGGATGAATGACCGCGGCAACGGGATTTATGTCTGGAATTCACCCGGCACAATGGTCGAGGGGAACTCGGTCCGGTGGGGCCGTGACGGGATATTTTCAAATACAACGCGCAAAGGCGTTTACCGCAACAACCTGTTCCGCGACCTGCGCTTTGCCGTGCATTACATGTACACCAACAATTCCGAGGTGTCGGGCAACGTGTCGATTGGCAATCACCTCGGCTATGCCATCATGTTCTCGAACAAGGTGGTTGTGAAAGACAATCTGAGCCTGTCCGACCGCAGTCACGGTGTCATGCTGAACTTTGCCAATAACGCCGATGTTTCGGGCAATCTGGTGCGCGGCGGGGCGGACAGATGCACATTCATCTATAACGCCCACAAGAACCTGATTTATGGCAACCGCTTTGAAGGGTGCAATATCGGCATCCATTTCACTGCAGGGTCCGAGCGCAATGTGCTTACAGGAAATGCGTTTCTGGGCAATCGAACACAGGTGAAATATGTCGGCACGCGCGACATCGAATGGAGCTTTGAGGGTCGGGGTAATTACTGGTCGGATCATGCCAGTTTTGATCTGGGTGGTGACGGTATCGCCGACAGCCCGTTCCGCCCCAATGACCTGATGGATCACATCCTCTGGTCCCAGCCGGCGGCCGGCCTTTTGACAGGGGCGCCTGTGGTCCAGCTGGTCCGATGGGGGCAATCCAGTTTTCCCGCCACGCTGCCCGGTGGGGTCGTGGATAGTGCGCCGCTTATGACAGCGCCTACTGTGGAAGTCCCGCAACAATACCTAGCGATGGAGGCCAAAGTGGCCAATCGTTGGAAGGAAAGAAAACCAGATGACTTCAACGTTAACGATCTCTCATCTCACTAAGGCGTTTGGCGGGGTTAATGCCCTGTCTGATGTGTCTTTGAACGTCGCCCCTGGTGAGCGGGTTGCGCTGCTTGGCCATAATGGCGCGGGCAAATCGACCTTGATGAAGATCATTCTGGGCTTGATCGCCGCCGACAGCGGCGCGGTTTCGGTCTGCGGCTCAGTGCCCGGGCGTCCCGTGGCACGCGCCAAGGTCGCCTATCTGCCGGAAAACGCCAGCTTTCATTCCGCCCTGACCGGATTGGAACAGATCACGTATTACCTGCGCTTGCGCGGCGAGCCTGTTTCGGGCGCGATGGCGCTGCTCGACAAGGTTGGTCTGGGACATGCGGCCAAGCGGCGGATCGGCACCTATTCCAAGGGCATGCGCCAGCGGGTCGGGTTGGCCCAAGCGCTGATCGGACATCCCAGCCTCTTGGTGCTGGATGAGCCAACCAGCGGTCTGGACCCCGTTTCGCGACGCGACTTTTACGAGCTGTTGGACGGGCTGGCCGCTGAGGGTGCCGCGATTTTGCTGTCCAGCCATGCCTTGACCGAGGTTGAGGCCCGCACTGATCGGCTGTTGATTTTGTCAAAGGGCAGAATGGTTGCCGAAGGGTCGCTGCACGATCTGCGCCGCGAGGCCGCCTTGCCTGTTTCGATGCACATCACCGCGATCAATGGTTACGATACCGACATCCTTGCGGCCTTGCCCAATGCCATCAGGGTGGGTGGTAATGTTCATATCAGCTGCGCGCAGGATCAAAAGCTCCAGACGCTCGCCCATATTGCCGCGCTGAAGGGCAAGGTTGCTGACATCGACGTTATCCCGCCCAGCCTCGAGGACATCTATAGCCATTTCAGCCGGAGGGACGGCCAATGATCGCCCGAATTCTTGCCACCGCCATCTTTGAGGCCCATATCGCCCGCCGCAACCGCTGGGTGCTGATCGCGGTGGGTCTGATGGTGGTCTTTTCACTGGTCCTCTCGGCGGTTGGATCAGCCCCCAGCGGAGGGCTGGGCGCGGATCGCCTGTCCATTACGGTGGCATCGCTGACCTCGCTCTCGGTTTATCTGGTGCCATTGGTGGCCCTGCTGATGTCCTTTGACGCCGTCGCAGGTGAGGTCGAGCGCGGCACATTGCCGTTGCTGCTGACCTATCCCGTTGCACGCTGGGAGGTTATCGCGGGCAAGCTGGTGGCCCACACCGGCATTCTGATCATCGCTTTGGTGACCGGTTACGGCGCGGCGGCATTGGTGGCACTGGCAGGCGATCCTGCGGCTGTGGCGGGGGTCGCTGCGTTGTGGCGTCTGGTCTGGACCTCGACACTTCTGGGCGCGACGTTCCTGGGAATCGGGTATGCGCTGTCATCGC
>TARA_R110002012_G_scaffold210451_3_pt1 | contig 10736 bp, 16 predicted proteins | sample TARA_R110002012 | Tara Oceans TARA_R110002012 (sample SAMEA4396515) | marine metagenome | biome: Westerlies Biome; feature: [DCM] deep chlorophyll maximum layer (ENVO:01000326); material: water (ENVO:00002006), including particulate matter (ENVO:01000060) such as... | depth 40 m
TTCCTCCTTGTTGGATTAGGAGTTCCTCCCTGTAGGCTTTTATCTCATTGTGCTTTAGCTTCTTTGCCATAATTAAGACCAGAGAAAAACTGATAGTTATCGTTCAGCTTCTCGAACGCAGTAATGCCCCAGTCTACCTTAGATGCAGTCCAGTGCTTTACCTTCATTTCCGCTGAATCGCAGTCAAATACTACACTAAAAACATCTGGAATGTAATCTAGCTCCCACTGCTTTGCAACAATCTTAGCTTCTATGGCAAGCTGGCAACAATCAGTGTCATAGCTCTTGTTCTTATCGTTCCTGAACTTGAAGTCGTACAGCTCGTACTTCCCCTTGGCACTCATGCAAACAAGATCCAGCATCCCTGCTACGTTAAGATCATCATCAAGAACAGATAGCTCCATGTGAACGGGAGCCGATCCCTCTGTAGATATGTGCTCTATGAACTTACTCGCGTACTTCTTGTACGGACCGTGGTAATCGGCTCCGTCTTGGTGCTGCTTTAGAGCCTCCTCTAGCCCCGCGTGAGCCTTTGTACCGAACTCTGATGACGTGATCTTAGTTCCATCTTCATCAATTCTGTAGCCCCACAGACGCTCTTTAAGTTTAGCGGGTGAATCATCAGGGTAAAACTTAGTGAACTCAATCAGCTTGTTCTCTCTCCAGATGTTCATGTCGAACCCTGATAAGCCCTTGGGCATGATTGATAGAATGCCAGTAACAGAGGGAGATACGCCCCCGTGCTTCTTGGCCTTAGCTATACTGTCCACAGAATTAACCAAGGAAACCTCGCCTGTGCTGCTTTTTTTGTAGAAGTGCATTACGGGGACAGTGTTATATTAGGCTCCTCTACCATCTTGAAGATCTCTTCTTTGTATTTGTCAAGCAGAGTTAACTTCAGCATCTGGATGTAATCCTTATCGGATAATCCTTCTGATCGGAAACCATATATTTCCTTTCCATCAATCTGAGCCTTCTGACGATGATACGTGCTTCCATCTAGATAGAGTGTATCGTCATCAATCCGTTTGTACTCTCTGTGGTGAACTCCACCTATGAGAGCAGCCACGGACTCAAGTCCATTGTGGTCAGAAGAAAGGTAGAATTTGCACCACTGTACAACCTCTCCCCAATCAATCGCTGGACTCGTTTGACTCTGCATTTTTAGAGTTAGCTTTGATTTGGTTTACGATTTGATCTTTAATATCGTCAATATCTGCACCAGTGAGATTCTCCCAAGAGCGATTAACGTTCTTCCTAGCAAGATCGTGACCGAAGTTCACAAGAGCATTAAGAGTCATTCCTTGAAGGAGATCGAGGACTGAATGATTATTGAACACGTTATTGATCATGTAATCTTTAACTTGTTCGTCCGTTATTTCTTTTTTTATTTCGTTAGACATGATTTAGTAAAAATAGATTGATTAGAAAAAGATCAAGAAAAAACTACAAATTATAGTCTTCTTTTTGTATTTTAGTTTCAAGTAGAGCTAAGGCTCTCCAAGCAACTGCTGCGTAGTCCTCTTCTAGGAGGTGACGCAGAAGACAATCATGGTGATCATCGCTTTTATTAGGCTCCCAGTGCAGAGGCTCAAGTGGGTCGCAGTGTTTTTCGTTCCCAGCGTAGGACTGTCTTGCCACTGCTGCTATAGCATTCGGAAATGGGGATAGCACACCAGAATAAATCGGCCATTTTTTACGCTCAGAGCTGTCCTTAGGCAGGACGCACACCTTATGCTGTGGGTTAGATCTAAAAATCATAATGCCATAGGGTAAACGCTAACCTCGTCTAGATCGCTTTTGCCTCCGTTTTCAACAAACCCACAGGCTATTGCTGGCTTAGGACCGTGCTTGCCGTACGCCATTGCGTAGCTTTCGTGGTCGATACCGCAACCGGATTGCATACCAAATACCCGAAAGGAATCACCAACCGCCCATTGCACGTAGCACTCGGTGTGGTAGTGCCCCTGAACATTGCTAACCATGTCTGCCTTTGCTCTTTGTATGCCCTTTTTGCCTTCTCCGTGACAGTACTTAACACCGTCTATTTTGATGCTTTGATGGAACGTCCAATTAGGCGTACCAAGCACTTCTGGACAAGTGCGAATCCAACGCTTACTGACACCTGCACTAAAGGCTTTACGGGACACGATTCGGTCATGGTTCCCTATTACAACATCAGCTTTCGGAAACGCTCTGTACCAGCGTTTAACTTTCCTAATAGATAGGTCTAACTCATCTCCAGCAGACATTCCGTCTGGGTCCTGCTCATGAAACGAACTGTAATGCGAGTCAATGATGTCCCCAATAAACAGGACACGGTTGCAATCTTTTTTCTTGTACAGCCGCTTACAAAAGCTCAAATATTTGTCTAAGCAAAAAGGTTCGTGAATATCTCCTACAACCAGCAATCTACTCATAGCAATTTTGAGGTTAAGAATTGTGTACACATTGCTCCGAACTCTTCGTCGGGACAACTAGTATGTTCCTGTGTTTTTAGTACAGCGTGAAAAATTTCGTGAGCAATAACTGAGTTACGCTTTTCGCTTACATAAATCATGATGTACGGTCCACTCTTCCAGCAAGCTCCTAGATAATCATCCTCGAACTCTAGATCAAAATCTACCCCTTGGGAGCATATCCAGTTACTGTACGATTCAAACGATCCCCCTATTTGACACAGGTATCCTACTGGGAGGAAATCGTTTTTAATAAAGAGTCTCTTCATGAAAAAAAAGGGGGCCTAGGGGAAACATGAAAAAACCCTAGACCCCCTCGCTATGTATCCAATGATGATGACTAGAAAGCCTCTTCTTCCGAAGAGGAAATATCAGATGTAGGAGATTCTATGAACTCCTGAAATGAGTCCCACAGATCCCTAGCTAAATCCAGCGACTCGTTGGGAGTACCGCCTCGTTCAGCAGCGATCTTAAAGATCATTGCTAGGCTAATCGCTTCGTCCCTGTTTCCAGATGTTCCACGAGTTGCTGGAGGGGCAGATCTGGAAGGCTGTTGTACGCCTTCGGGCTTTCCAAAGGAAACTTTCTTGTTCCCCTTTTTGGTCTCTCCCTTAACCGTTACTTCAACGATGGAACCGACTGTTGCCCACCAAGGGGACTCGCTGGTTCCGTTGGCGAAGACCTGCTCTCCGCTCTCCAATGTGACTGCGAACGGAAACATGGTTCCGTACTTGCTCTCCCAAGGATCGCCGAAGCGTTCGAATGATTTAATTGTGTCCATAAGTACTAAAAGTCATTAAAATCATCCTCTGTCAAGTCCCAATCTGACATTTCTTCATTTTTTTCTAGTTTTTCTAGATTTTGTACGTCGGTATGGAACATTCGTCGGCTCTTTTGGAACCACAGATCCCTGTAAACGAGTATTCCGCTGTTCCTTTGCTTAGACACGTAGAACTTCCCATCGGGTCCTTCTGCCTGCTCTCCTGCTTCTAGCTTCTTCTCCTTCTCCTTGTTCCTCCAGATGAGTGCAATGCTGTGAGATGCAGCAACTATGCCCTGTCCTCCCAGTATATGCTCGTTCTCCGGTACACCAGCCGTGGTCGCCTTTTTTGCGTCACAATGTGCGATCAAGATTACTGTAACCCTGTTGTCTAATGCAAACTTAGCTGCTTGCTTGGCTATACGCTCCTGCCCATTCCAATCGTCCTTGGCGGTGAGGTGCATCAGTGCATCTATCACAAAGATGTCGCATCCATATCTGCGGTTAGCATAAAGGAAATCGTCCTTGAGGCTTTCCCAAGTGTTATCTGTACCCTCCTCGGATTCCACGAACCAAAGTTTATCTGCGAGAATCTGCACCTCATCCTCGATCTTGTCAGGATTTGGGCATTTACCGTTCTGCATCCACAGCATCTGCATCAGCATCGAAGAACTAGGGATCTCGAACGATGCAACACACGCCCTGCGATCATTAGCCACCATCTCATGCAGAACCATCTGGTACATCAACTGAGATTTGCCATGTCCTGCGTAACCACCCAGTGTGACCAGCTCGCCCTCACGAAGTCGGAACGGGAGCTCGGGCCACATGAAAGGATTGTGGGCCTTTTCGGACTCGTATCTCTGAACCTCATCAGCAACGTCGGCTCCTAGGCTTGCTGCTGTACGTATTGTAGGAGGATCATTTGATTCCGCAGCTTGTACTAGACCGGGAGCATCTGTAGGACGTTTTCGCAATAAATCGTTAGCGTCATTGATGTCCTCTGGGTACTGCACAGTCCTGCACCGTTGCAGACCAAGGCGTTTAGCTATCGCTTTTGAGGCTTTCTGACCAGCCTCATCGTTGTCCATAGCTATGTAGACGTTCTCGAAACGAGACAACGCCTCGTAGTCGTTATCAATCCAACCCAAGTTGGATACACCGCTCGGTACAGACAGACACGGCATCCCTACATCCATCTGGTCCCATGACATAGCATCTATCTCACCTTCGGTGATCAGGATACTCCTGTCGTTGTCAGTAACGTTCTTCCACCCCCAGAGTGTATGCCACGCTTTTGTACTCCAGATGTCCTTCTTGCCGTCCTGCCTCAGCACACCAGTGCTTTTTAGCATAACGTAATTTCCTTCAGCGTCGTAAAACCTAGCTGCCCAAAAATCTTCATTCACTCCGCTGTACCGCTTGTGACTTCGGATTTCGTACTTCTTTAGGACTGCCTCAGACAGACCTCGGTCATGGGAAAGGTATTTCATTGCCTCAGTTCCGCGCATGGGTCCTAGTGCAGAACTGCTGTCTCTAGAAACTACAGGACGCTCGGCAGATATGACGGGCTTCACATCATGCAAACCGCAAATCCGCCTCGCCTCGGTGAATGCCTCCTTCCAGTTGCTGTGCTTCCTAGCGATCAAAGAGAGTATAGGTATGCACTCGCCTGTAGCTGAGTCCTTTGCCAGATATATTCCTCCCTTGGCTCGGAACACTCCACAGGAGGAGCCCTTGTTCCCATCGAGATCTCCCATCTCGTAGTTACTCCCACGCTTTTTGGCTTCTGGGAAATAACGCTGCATAACAGCGTCGATCTGCCCCGATAGGGCTAGGTTAATTTCTTGTGGTGTACTCATTAAGATTTTCTATTTTTAGGTTATAACAATCCGCTTTGACAGTGAAGTTGTTGGACTTGTCAAGCTCTCCTGCTTTCATTTTTGTGGCTTTCTGAAAGTATTCCTCCTTGGGCAAACTTCCTAGATACCACGCGTTTGTGTAATCGGTTAAAACACGCACGAATGCGTACGTGTCGCATTTTTGTTTAGTGTTGTACGCTGCAATGCTGCAATCGTAGTAAAGCTTAGGCTTGGACGTACAGCGTTTAGTTTTTACATCTATACGCTCCCCACTAGGAGTGATTATGTCGTAATCATACGTGTTCTGGATTTTTGCGTCCAGAACTGTAGCTGCGACAACCTCTCCAATTAATCCCGCAAGATTCCCTTCACCCCGTTCAATGCTGTTCCTCAACGAAGGTAGATCTTCGCTGAGGATTTTGGCAAGTTCAATGGTTTTGGGGCTAAGGCTAATTTCTAGCATAGCTCACATTATCTGATAAAGGGTTTCTTTTATCAATTCATCAGCCACATCGTCTAAAGGCTCATCGGTTAGGACATCAGCGACATCCCACATACAGACCTTTAGAAGAGTTGGGTGAAAAACCGCCCTAGGACCGGAGTCAAATGTAACTCGTTCTCCGTCCCATGACGAAACAATGACTGGATCATCCCAGTCCTTGTCTATCTGATTTACTGCCTCCTCAAGAGAGGCAGTATCTCGGTCTATTTCGTAATTAAAGCACATTGTTTTGATCCTTTGTTTTTTCTAGTAGAGCGTTGTAGCTCTTTCTGTACGCCCTGTCGGCATCCATTCTGTCCTCATGGTTGAAGAAGTAGTGGGATATGTTAGTCTTATCCCGATGCAGTATTTCTGCAATGCGATTGCGACTGTATTCCAGCTCATTGTGCAGGTAGCAACCTACCAACGCCCTGACTGAAGCCAATGGCTCCGTCCTTGATTTTTTCCTCAGATCCTCTAACGAGACTCCGAAAAGCTCTTTTACTTCCTCAAAAAAGCTGTAGTTAATTTTTTTATTTAACTGGTACATTGATGTGTAATGGTTCGTTTTTGTAACGCTGATCTTCTGCGACCATTGCAGGTTCGCGTCTCCTTCTGTCGGCAGCATCCTGCTTCCTAGCCTTTTTCGCGTCAAAAAAGTAAGTGTCAACTAACTTCTTCTCGCAAAGAGATTCCCAGCCCCCCTCGACGTACAGATCCGCGTGAGTGTAATTAGGCCAGATCATTCCCTGAGAGCCGTGAAAGCTATCTAGGACAAGAGTCCTGCCGGATCGTCCCCTGACCTCGACCTTGTAGTCCGAGTCCGGAAGCTCCTTCAGGCGGATCACTTGACCCGCATAAAGGATGTCGGCTGGCTGTAGCCTGAACGTGATAACTGATCCAACGTCAATCATGACAGTCCTCCAACAGTACGCAAACACCGCTATTTTGTCTCCGACCGATTTGCTTGATCTTGTTGGCTTTTTTTAGCTCCGAGAATCGCCCACTGAGATTATTCATCCCAACGCCCATTTCATGAGCTAGCTCTCTACAGCTAATTCCGGATGACCCTGACGCTTTTATTGCGTCATATACTCGTTTCCTATCGGTGAAAATCTTTCCCGATTTTGTAACTTGTTCAAAGGCTAGTTCGCTTTGTGCGTTACCGCCATGCCTGTTTCGTGTTATATCATCCATGACTTACCCCCTTCTGGTTGGCGTAATATTCTTCCATATCTTGTACCGTCGCCCGTTGCTTGGCTTCGATTTCTTCAAACCACATTGCTGCCTCGAACTCGATCTGATTGTCGGGCTTCATGGCCCGAAGAGTCTGCTCTAGCAGACCCGATACTGTGGGCTTTTCGGCGCCCACTGCCGGTTTTGTGTTTTTGTCCATGAACTGCACCCTGTGGACTTACGCACTGTTGTCAACAACTTAACCTCACTTTACATTTATTTAACTGGTTAGCGGGGAAACTTAATGGAAATCCGTGAGGATTTACGTCCCCTAACGGTGAACTTAACTTTCACCTTAGATTCACCTTTACCTTCAACTAACTAACTCAACTAAAAAACTAATCATTTTAGGTGCTAAAACCCTTAAGGTACTAATACTAATTAGTTATACTTTAGTTTTAAGTTAGTTATATGTAACCCGTTTGAGTTACTAACCTAACTCATTTGAGTTACTTGAGTAACCTGTATGAGTTATTTGGCTTTATCTCCCAGATAGAGTTTTCTGTACCCGTGCGAACCCTTCTTTTCCAGATGACCGCTTTTGATGAGGTACGACACTCGGTTCTGGATACTCTGTGGTCTGCTGCCCAACAACTCCGCTATCGCTCGGTTGCTAGCAAAGCAACCTTCATCTCCGCTGAACCCCTGCACGTAGCTCAGGATCAACTTGTCGATGTGTCTTAGTTTTGGATCGCTTAATACTTGGGATGAGATCCATATCCCTCTAGATGGTGACATTCCTACCCCTCACCAAGGTTTTATTATTCTGTCAAGCAAAATACCTGCTTCTTAAAAAACACTGATTTCAAGACAAAGTGGACAAGTGTACCAAGTGTACCAACTGGAAACTGGATTTTTACGTTTAGGCTTAGGCTTTCTTATCTTAGGCTTAGGCTTATTTTACTTATATACGTATTATGGCCCCGGACAATTAACCGGGCGTACGCACATTTCTCCCGGAAGAATGCTCCCGGACGTTCCCGGTTGTCCGAATTTTTTGGTCCCGGAATTTGTATCCACATCTCGAATATCTGGCGACATCTGGCAACATCTGGTTTTATACGCCTGTATTCAAAAAGCAGTAAATATCTAAAAAAATCCAGATAATGGATACACGATGGAGGGAAATGACCTTATTTAGAATGATTCTAATTACTTGTTAAAAAAGTGTCTAATTTCACTTTTTTTTGAGACTGAATCTCAATAAAAATCTGTCAGATCGCGGAGGATTGACGAGAAGCCATCTAAATGGGATAGGATGCCATTATTCGTCAAATCGCCTATAAGGTGCATCTCGTCGACTCTCAGGCACCTATTTGAATCTCCCCGCAGGGAGCAGGTCCCTCCCTGAGGTCCTCAGATCGTCCTCAGGAGCTCCTCAGGTCCTCTAGATCCTGCATCCCTCCTGCACCTGTTGCATGAACCTCGACGATCTGGTGCCTGTATTCAGAACATGGAGGCGAAGTGATCAGGCACAAAAAAGCCCACAAGCCGAAGCCTGTGGGCCTGTATCCAGATTCTGGAGGTCTAGCCTCTAGAGAGCTCCATCGCGATTGACCTCGCAAGCTCAATCGGAGAGGACCTTACCAGAATTGTCTGAAACCATCTACGCATTCTGTCTGACGTTTTGGGATCGTTTGAGATGCAGCATCCGATCAGGTCGACCTGACCTCGAAAGATTCCGAAATCAGTGTGAGCATCTGACAAAGCAGCATCAGTGAAGATGATCGCTGTATCCGCCTTTGCAATACGGTCCCTGTACTTCTCAAGGCATCCCTGCATCGCCTCTCCTCCATCCAGTGGAATAGCTGTCATTAGTTCTCTGGATGGCACGTCTGAAACATCTGCTCGGAGACTTCTGTTCGTCAGAACGATCTCCACATCTGCTATGCCTCTCTCGTCCAGTATTCTCAGAGCGGATACGAACTCGCATCCTCCATCCTCGATAGGGTACAGCATTGATCCTGACATATCAACTACAGCGAAGAGTTTACGTTTTGAACTCTTTGGAGCGCTTCCTCTGAATGCTGCCTGAGCTCCTCGGACGATGTTCACTGGATGGACTCTACTTCCAAAAATCGTAGACCCCTTCCTGCGTTTGGAACTCATCGCAGATATGTTTGTCATGCAATTCCCAATACGGATCGCATTCTCGTAGTCTCCCTGCGTGTCTTTTTTATCCCATTGATTCCACTCTGCATTTTTTGCAGGAGTCTTTGAAGGTTGCGCAGCTCCAGATCCTCCATTGCGACTAGGATCTGAATTCCCGTCAATGGAGTGGTCTACTCTGCCTCGCATATCGTCAGGGATGTCCTGAGGTATAAGACATTTGAATACAGTCCAGAACTCTTTGGTGATCTCCACTCGGTCGCAGAGGAAGTTTCTCTGTCCAGTGAACCTATCGAAGAAGTCCGTCAGTAGTCTCTTTGTCGATACAAGCTTGCCGGATATGTTCTCGATCTTTTTCGGTCCTGTCCATCTAGGTGCCTGCCTCCTCCAATATTTTTTGGACCTAGCTTCTCTTTGACACATAGCGAACAGGAACTGAGCAGGGTTGTCTGTATCACGAACCTTGATACGGTCGAAGGAGCTCCATCCAAAACGCTGTCTGGTCCTGCTCCACTCCTGAGCTTCAATGTGGCAATCTTCTGTCGTATTGAATATCCAGAAGGGACAATTGACTGTCTGGAGCTCTTTGATCGCGTCCTCTGTTTTCATGCTGTTGCATTTTGTATACCGACCATGTGCTGTCTCATGCCATATCAGAGATCTCAGGAATCGTTTGAGCTTCCAAGGTTTGCTGATTGTATCCGCATTTAAATGACGGTCAGCCTCCTGACCGACTTTGATGTGGTGCGTGTATGTGCTGCGATCAAATCTCCAACAGGCTGTATCTAGGTGCTCGTCAGGGATAGCGTCTACAGGCTCAGATCTCAACTGCTCCAGTACTCGGATGGTGCCATCCTTCTGCCTCTTTCCTCTCTGCCTTCGTTCTGTATGAATCGCTTTTTCTATTGTTTCTTTGTTTATCATTGTATTGTATATTTGGTTACGTTTTAGATTGAGAGGCAGGATGAAACGTCTTTGCAAGCTTCGACTGAATCAGGGACCTGATCTCCAGTCCTCGCATCCCATGTCGCATGATTGTCATTCATGTTCTGGATCATCCAGAGAAAAACATCATCAGCCTTAGCGTCTCCAGTACTCTGATACGTCAATTTGACTGCTCTCCTGAGGTAGCGTATCGTCAGAGGTTTTCTGAGTCGCATCTCATTGTACAATCTCCGAGAGACTGTAGTGGCTCCAGCATACACATCTGCGATGGCATCAACGTCTTTGACTCCGAGGGAATCCAGATTGGATTTCACGATCTCCTTGTATTCACTTTCCGAGTACTTCACGTCCACACTATGGAACCTGTCATCGAATGCAGGAGTGATTGGATTCCCTTCTCTGTTTCCTGCTCCGATTATGTGGAGCTTGTCTGCAGAGCACCTCAGAACCTCCTGCTGTCCATTTATCATGTGAGGAGTCCTGACCTCATGGAATTCGTTTCCCTGATTGTCAACAGACGTCTGCAGCAAATCGAGGAGAGAGTCCTGCAGCTCTAGTTTCCATCTCAGGATCTCATCGAGGAAGAGCAGAACTGTCTTGCCTTGACTGGCATTGCGTATCGCTTCTGTCAATACACCGTCCTGCACCTTCCACTGTCCTGATGCGTCTGCCTGAGGTCCTCCGATCAGGATCTGCTCCTCTGTCTCCCTTTCAGCGCAGGAGTGTTTGAGGAATACATCGTACTGCTCACCAAGCTTGCGAATCGCGAACGTCTTACCGTACGATGGAGGAGACGTCACCAGACATTGGGTACAATCTCCTCCTGTAGGGTAGTAATTCAGAACCTTGTCCAGAATCACATTCTTTGACCTCTGGACTGAGTT
>TARA_R110002012_G_scaffold5829_4_pt1 | contig 10735 bp, 27 predicted proteins | sample TARA_R110002012 | Tara Oceans TARA_R110002012 (sample SAMEA4396515) | marine metagenome | biome: Westerlies Biome; feature: [DCM] deep chlorophyll maximum layer (ENVO:01000326); material: water (ENVO:00002006), including particulate matter (ENVO:01000060) such as... | depth 40 m
ACATTTCCACCAGTTGATCATGGCTCCATCGTCTGGATTCCTATTGAACGGTAGCCTCAAAGGATACGACGAGTACGCTGCCATAGGTAACTTTGCTTTCGAAGCACCTCAACAGGCGCTATGGATCAATGTTCCTGAGAAGGGGATTCTTTGGCAGACAAGTATTCTGGTGGAGTAAGTTCTTCTTCAATCTCTACAGGCATTGATTTATATGTACTTGATGAAGAGAGTTCCATCTGCTTTACCATCCACATGATAACTTCCTCAAGTTTCTTCATTCAGTTACTCCTGTAGCCTCACACATTGGGCACTCATCTTCATATTTGTCAGGCTTCAATAGTTTCTTGTGAATATACGTATTACAATTCCAACATTGAATGTAATCTTTGGACCTTCCGGTCTGGTTATTCTCCTTCAAATTCAAATCCTTTAACTGCGGCATCGAACTTTGATTCATCAATAAGTTTAGAAATCAAACTCACAGGGCTTACATCCATTAGAATAAATAGTAACATTGCGGCGTTTCCTCGTGCCCTTAGATCCCATACTCTTGTATCAGGATCCAAGTCTAAGAATACACCCCACTCTTCTTGATATTCTCCTTCTTCTAGCATCCTATCCCTTGATCCTTGGCAATGGCGAGTAGTCGTTTTACTTCGTCATCCCAATTAAACTTATCAATACTATTTCGTCTATCTAACAGGGATTGATAAACATCTTCTCCGATTTCTGAAATAGTCCATTGTCCAAAGTCAACAGGGTTGTCAGTGAAATGTCTATGACAACTTGCACATAGACAGAATGCATTATCTAATGCAGTTCTAGTCCATGAATACTTACGACTAATTATATGAGCGCATTGCAGGTTGTTGCAAGAGCCACAACATTGGCAACTACCATGACTTCTAATAATTGCGGCATGAAGTTTAGTTGCTTTTCCTTTTGCACCTTTACCATAGATGTTACTCATCGACCTCAAGATCCCTAGCGTAGTACCCCGGCAAATTACCACACCGTCCACACACGCCAACAGGAGGATCTTGTTGCATTTCTACCCACTCTGCACTACAGACTGGACAATCTAACTGCCATACCTCATTCTTTTTCAACATCAAACAGGCAACCATTTTGGTGGAGGATTAGGATTCTTTTTTACATTGGTATTAGGAGGGGGTACATCCCATCCATCAGACCCCGGTGCAAAAGTAATCTCTGCTCCTTCTTCTACAATCTCTGCATCTACAACTGCTTCTATTAAAGCAGCAGGCTTGGCAACTTCTTGTATGTTAGGGATAGCCTTACCTTGCATGATTTCAAGAGGTGAAGTATTCATACTTAATTTAGGTACAACAAAGTTACGTGTCTGACCAACGGACTTTTTTGTCCGCTTTTCTAAAGTAAGTACTCCTTCTACTATTCCCATCGCTTGCATTTGTGTAATAACTTGACTCATTGCTGGCAGTTCTTTGGATGCATTCCATCCTTTAGATTCTAGTCGCCATGTCCCACCAAAACGAATATCAGGAAGGATCACACTTAATCGTGTATGAGGATCACATGACATCGGTCGGTTCATCTCAACTTGTTGAGAACAATGACAGGGAACCATGTCAATGTCCGTGCCATCGGGAGTCTGAACTTCAACTTGAGCGTTCAGTCCGTCACAACGACGAACTAAACCACCCCCACTCCATTCTTCGTACCAAACATCGATGCTGTTCTGAGGTAGAAACACCCTTATCTCAGATGACCGAGTGATTACTTCCCACTGTTCCTCCTTACTACGAGGTGGCGTCCATTTATTTATTTCTCCACCATAGAGGTTGGAAATCTGATAGATCGCATCATAATCTTTAGATGTAAATCTAAATGTGTCGATGGCTTTCATCGCACGTTCTGTTTTAACTCCCAAACGGATTCTTCCCTGTTCAGGAATGCGTCCCCATGAGGGACCAATAGGTACAACACTTTTAGGAATCGGAATATCCTTTCTCTAGTTCTAACTCAAAGTTGGGCATTTCTTCTACTTCACCACCCTGAAAACGGGTAGCCATATATCGACGTAACCAATGTGCTTTATTTTGTACGAGTTGCAATGATCTTCGACTTACCTTATTGATAGGTGTCTTCTCATCATCCCAACCCCAAGGTTCACGCATAGCAATCTTTGATTGGATCCATCTATCAGTTAGTTTCAATGCCTCAGTAATAGCATGAAGTTCATGGTAATCGATTTGAAATAGAGGCTCTTCAGTATCAGTATCTACATCTACAAAAATAATCTCCAAGACTGATTGGTCATTATCCTGCACTTAGTTCTCCTGATCGTTTACACAGGTAGTCTGATGACTACAGTAGTTACATTGCCAAGTTGTTCCTCTACCAAGCAATTGATCGCCATCAGTTAAACTCCATGCTCCGGTAGCAGGTTGATTGATAACTGCACCGGCAGGAATATCTGGATCACTTTCACTGAACATTCGTGGAACACGTTGCTCTGTAGCCACACGTTCACTAATCCATTCCATTCTTTTAATTTCTTGCTCTGCAAGTGGAACAAATACATCCGGTGTGTAATGCCATTCGGCACCGAACCTGCCTAGATTATCAAACCCCTTGGCAGTTGCCCACCCCGGACTCAATAATTCGATAGCAAGATAACAGATAACCAATAGGTCTGCATCCAATGAGTTTGCATATAGTGAACCTTGCAGTAACGCTGAGTGTCGTGGCCCTTGACCTTGGATAGACTTCTTGAATCCAGTACCATTGATTGTCTTCAACTCAATGACAACCTTCTGATCCTGTTCAGGAAGTTCCAACACCATATCTACATGGCCCCAACCATTAGGCCCAATCTGTGTCGTCAATTCTTCATGCAGTATCACACTCTTATCTGCATCAAGCCAATGCTCTAATGCAGGATTCAAATGTTCGTGAACAATTGACCCCAACCCCATCCTCCAAAAATCGGCAGGACTAGGAGGATCAGATTGTTCTACTCCCCGCATGTTGTATTCAATCTGTCTTGAACAACTACCTGCCCAAGAACCACGCCACTTTGCATCATCTGGTAACGATGGCGCATCGCTGCCAGTAAAGAATTCACCTACCCTATTTAGAATCAGGCGACTTTCAGGATCTACTGGTGGTACAAATTTGTCCATCAGGCTATTGACTTCCCTTCTAATTGGCATTTACAAGTATGTTCCAAGTCCTATCAGCATAAGGTGTACGTCCATTCACAGCCTTTATAAGAGACTTCTGCTGCGCCTGTTCAGTCGTCATGAAATCAGTACTAATCTGATGCTGTTCGGCACCCTGAACGGCGTTGTAAGCCAGCCATTTGTTGCCATCAAACACTTCGTATTCTTCACCGGATGGCTTTACACGTGAGTATACCAGACCAAACTCAGCGCATTCTTTCTGCCACATAGTAGTCATTGCCTTACGGTTGGCAATCATATTTTTCTCAGCCTTAGCATGGATCCGATCAGTGTTCTTACCATCCTGATCCTTAATGAACGGAGGTACAGGAACAACCTTCTTGATTAGAGCCTCAAATTCCCTATCAACAAGTGGTTGATCCTTCATGATCTTAGCCATTCGACCAATCTGTTCAGCACGTTCAATCGTTTGCACTAGAACACTTGTTCGCTGCTCAAAGGTAACGTCGTGGTTCCTCGTGTGCTTCACACTAAACAACGGAGTCTGTCCAACCAACTGATTCGCACAGAACAACCTGCCAATCAGATCGAACACCCCGGTAGACCACTGTCCATTGAACGAACTAATCCACATAATTGATGGCTGAATCACATCACCATCACCCAAGTCGATCTTCTCACCGATGTCTTGAGTCAACGCCATGCGCTCACCCTTACCAAACAAGGTGCAAGACGTAGCACTATTCGGGAACATCTTCTCAGCCATCTCGCCTACCTGCCTGTAACTACCAGACTCAGCGAACGTACCTGAGTGCAAACCCAACGGTTCATCAGTATCGGTACGTACCACCCACTTGTAGAGAGGTAGACCTTCATTCTTACCTGATGTAATTGTTGGGTGATCTCCATCGTAACCCCATGTAGCAGCAGGATAGTGAACTTCAAACAACGCACCAGCATTCTCCATCACATCCAATGCGTTACGTGAATCAACATCCTTTTTAGTATTCAACATCGGATGTTCATACGGAGTAGTATAACTAATATTCATTTGAATTTATCCTTTATCTCTTTCAGGGCTTCAAGCCCTAGTTGACGGTTCACTGGAGGAAAGTCTCTTTGCCTTTTCTCCAGTCTATTTATTTCATCCCAGTATTCTTTATTCTTTACAGGTTCTTTTATTAACTTTGACTCATCAAATTTTTCATGCATTAATACTTTAAGTATGTCATTTATTAAACCTTGAATACGTGCTTCATCTATCTTTGTATCCAATGGTTTAAATTTGATAGTCTGTTTAAAGTCATTACATAAATCACGAATTTTACGTAACTTATTTGCAGGAGTTTTATCTACCATTATTGAAATGCAACCTCACCAATATCTCGTATGTTTTTTCAGGATCTTTATTGCAAAGATTATACATGCGCTTACGTTCTGGAGCCATGATACCACCCCTAGTTAAGTACGGTTGGTACCCATACTTAGTTACCCGTTGATTACCTCCAAGGAAGTAGTCATGTGATATCTGATGGTCGTCATTGCTTATCGCTTCCCAAAGACATTCTTTTCTTACGGGACATTCAAAGCATAACGATTTAGGTAATGCTTTCCATCCTTCTAGATTAAGCCCCTTACATAGAGCCTTTTCTCGCCACTCTTTTATCAGTTGTCTTTCACAATCGACAATAGTGGGTGGCAATCCCATTCTACGATGTCCTCTTCAACCATCTTCTTTGTCCATTCACCATCAGGTGGGACATCTTTCTCAACCATGTGAGTTCCAGTAACATGCTTCGTACAAACTTCATCTCGTTGTGCGGTAATTTCATATGTGATACGTTCATTCGGCATCTTTAACTGTAGTCTAAATCGACTATCAGTGTACTCTTTCTTAATATCACATCCATCAAATTTCAGACCAGCCCGCATTGCGCCTGCTAGTACAGTAGGAACACCTCCCGCTTCTTTTACATCTGGTGTCCACTTCCAAATCATAGAATACGGATCGCAATGAAAAGATTCTGGTAGATCCTCATGATTGAGTTCAATTAGACTAGCCAATGACCTCAAATCATCTGCCAATTCCCATGCTGTATCACGTTCCATAACAATTACCTTCCTTTATCTAGTTGATTTGATACGACAGTTTCCATATCATAAAACATTCGTTTTAATGCAATTCGTACTTCTTGTTGAATAGTATTTTGTGATTCCTGATTAGTGAACGCTGGTTCAACAAACCTGTCACCCTGCCAAGTCATTGCCTTCTGAACAGCCTCAATAAACTCATGCCCAAGATCGCATGGCGATTCAGCACTAACGAATGAACGCAACATTACTCTTGCTTGTTGAGTGCATTCCTCTTCCATATCAGGAAGATTCTCTTCAATCCTGTCTTCAAGATCAGCGTGTTCAACGTAATCACTGAAGTCCAGATTCTCTTGAATATCTGCATAATCTAGGTCAACTTCAACCTGTTGAAAGTCAACACTACCTATCGTAACTTGATGCATTAGAAATCCTCTTCCTTATTTGAATAGTTATTACTAACAGGCATTTTCTTTTGATTCTTGGTCACAGAAACCTCAGCCCACTTCATCGTCGGCCCAATCTCCAAGACAGTCACCTCAATCTTCGACCGGTTCTCACCACCATCAGTCTGCCAAGTGTTCTGCTTCAATACACCTGACACAATAACCCTGTCACCTTTCGACAAACTGTTCGCTACATTCTCAGCCCCAGCATTCTGCCAAATAGACAGATCAATAAAGTCAGTCTCTTCCTGCCACTCACCACTGGCATTCTTGAAACTCTTATTGATAGCCAAGCCTGTATTAACAACAGACTTGTCACCCTGAAAGAACCTGATCTCAGGCTCCCTAGTAAGATTACCTACTACAGTTACAGTGTTCATATTAAAATGGCTCCTTAGCCCGTTCATCATCTAAATGAGTAATGTATGCATTACAGAGAGATCGATTGGTATTTGCAATATCCATTAATCTCGCCGCAGCAGTATTAGCAGTCAATATACCTTGGTCAAAATCTCTAATGATATGTTTCGATTGGACATGTAATCCATGTAACAATTCAATCAAAGCAACAACTGTTAATGCATCAGCAGGTATTGAAATTGCTAGATGAGTTTCAGTCATCTTGCTCGGTTCCAACGTTTGTGTGTATTTTCATGAATCTTATTTTCTTTCTTTCTGACAATAGAGTTGTACTTGGCTTTAACAGTTGCCAATATTGTTGGTTTCGGAGTTACCAAAGCCTTCACTAACAATGCACGACGCTCATTCTTTCGTGCATTCTGTATCAACTGATAATCACGGTGATGTTCTTGTCGCTTCACCCATTCAGCATCAGTCATAAACTTTCTTTTAACCATTGCCTTCTCCCTCATTCAATAGATCAGCATATGCTAGGTTGGTTTCACGAATAAAATAATCGAATGTTCGTTCATCCAAAGGCCAATGTTCTTGCTTCGTAGCACCAGAAAGAAACGCATCTTCCAATCCCTCATCCATGCCACACTCAGAACACACCCACATTGAGACATCATTAACTTTCCGTGTGGTTCGACTCAATGCGTTGATCTCAATAGGTGTCATCATCGTGTGCTGATTACAACGAGGACAGGTACCTTCACTTACAGTCATTAGTTTGCACTCCTTTTATATTTGCATCACAAATAATTAAAGATTTTTCACCAAGCATAGCATTGACAAGTTCATCTAACTCAGGCATCAAACGTCCAAATGATTCAAAGATGTTAGCCAATGCTTCAGCCTCAGTATTATTAAGTATGATAACTGTCATGTTCTGATCACTTGTAACTAAAGCCATTACCAACCCTCATCTTTCATCCGACTGATCTGTATATCAGCAGCAAAGTCAGCAGCCAATTCTCTATCACATCGATAACAACCCTCATCATCACAGTATTCACATGGATCATCATGCCCATCAGTTGCTGGACCTTCTAACCATGCATCATAAGTAGCCCACGGATCACTCATCAGTGTCCTCCTTAGCCCACTTAGCCAATGCTCTAGCAATAGCCTGCGCTTGAAAGCCACGACCACCGTAACTTCCATACTCATTTGATGTCAGACCACACTGTTCAGCAATCCAATAGTGAAAGTCCAAGCACCACACACCAACTATCTTTTCAACAGGCTTACCATCATTGTCATAGATCTGGTGCTTACCTCCACCACTCCATTGTGTGTGTTCCAACCATTTAGGTATGTCGAAACCACGCTCAGTGAAGTATGAAGGAGCAACAATGGTATGTCCATCACCATCGATAGCACCATTCTCTAGTCCTGTTCGGACCATTTCCTTTGTAATAGTCATTCAGTTTCTTCCTCTTTCTCTTCTTCAATGACTGGCGACTCTTCGTCCCCGTAACGCAAACGCATGAACTCACCACGAGTCAATGTGTCATAAGAAGTAGTCTTATCTACTACTGGAAGCAATGGTTTCTTGTCGTACTGTCTTTTACGTTTGTTATCTCGTGGTCTTATTGGCACTGTCACTTAATTCTCCAATGTATAGAACTTGATGCCCACGCACCCCTTACCCAAGAGGGGGCAGGTAAGGGGTGCCGCTCGTAGCCTAAGGGCCTCTTTCGAGTCGCTACGACGACCTTTTTCAAACAACGTTCTTCGTTTTAGTACGCTTCCAACCCATCCGTTTTGAAAGATTCTTCGTACCCTGCATATAGTCAGCAGTTATTTGTGAAATCAAACTGTTCAATACAAATTGAAATCGTTCTTCATGCGAATACCACTTGCCAAGATCACGTTTCAATTCAATCATGATAACTTGTATCGCTTTTTCTAGTTGAAACCAATCGATAGGATTGTTGTGTTCACGCAACTGATCCGCAACTACTCGTGACACACCAATCATAGCAGCACTCTGAGTAACTCGTTGTTTCTTAGCCATAAAGTTCCTCCCATGTTTCCGTCGTTATCGGGAATCCTTCAGGCTGCGGTTCCCCATACGTAGCAACAAACACCATGCCATCCGCATTCGCATGACATTCGCAGTCATCTAATGTCTGGATAGCAAGACCACAAATCGGACAGTCATTCATACTTCACCCCTTACTCCTGCTTTCTCACGAAACTCAGAAGTCCAATCCGTTTCACCCCGAAACCACTTCACCGGACGGCCATGCTTGCTTACGCATGTCCCGCAACGGCAAACCATCCACTTCCATTCCCTCTTAGAACTCAGCACGTTTCTCTCCCTCTATTTCGTAGTACCCTTTGTCTAAAGGGTAAAAGCCCCCATTAGCCTGAGTGAGTGTGCGTCACAGACAAGTTATTGAACTTCCAAACAAGTACTTTGTGTCCGTGTTCGCAACGCCAGTCACCGTGGTCATTCATTTCTACTTCTTCGTCCTCTTTTAAGGTTTTAACAGTCCATTTGCAGTTGCTCACGTTTCTCTCCCTCTCGGGCTTAGCGCCCATTGTGTAAAATTCGACAAAACATGCCAATGTTGTACAAGTAAGCGACGACCTTCAGTTCTTTGTCGCTAAAAAGGGGGGGGGGACCCCAACCCGTAGGCTGGAGTCCCCCGAACACACTCCCTTCTAGATGGATGAGGCCAGATGACGGCCCCTGTTGGTACCCTTGGCTACCTTGGCGTCGTACTCTGCCTCCCGGTCCTTGCGGCTCTGCTCGGTGGCCTCGGAGTACTCGTTGTAGGATGACACGCCGTAGTTCAAGCGCACCACCTCATCGAACCACTCGTCGGCATCCATGCTCGGGACCATGATGGCCGTGTAAGCCCACCATGAGGTCTGACGGGCCCCGAACGTACCCTTCCAGTTACCCTGAATGGCTACGGCTCGGTTGTGGGCCGTGTTACCCAACACCAGTGAGTGCTGGATAGGGCTTGACCGGTAGTGGTCTGGCTGGAACCAATCGACTGGCGCACCGTCGATTTCAAAGGACATGGTGATCAAGTCCTCTTGAAGAATCCCGGTTGCTCCATCGATGATCACTGGGTTGGCTGGCTTGGTGTTGTCCCATACGAAGCCATTACCCCTGTCCCGATTGAATTCGGTGGGGCGCTTCAACTGGTCGTTCCAGCCCTTGAACAAGTCCTTGAACGAGTTAGCGTCGTCAACGTTATCTCGCAAGGAGTTCAAGTCGCTTACCATGTGTAGGTTCCTACAAAGGGCATCCATCTGGCTCTGGCGAGCCTCTGTGGTGCCGGTCAGCGCTTCAGACGAATCTGAACCCGCTAACTCTCGCATTCTGTCAATGATGTTCATGTCTCTGTTCTCTTTCTCTCTATTTAGCCTAGAACCCTGTTGGTCCTAGGACAACTAGGCCGTGGTCTTCTGATCAGGATGCTCATATACGGACTTTGAGTCCATCAGAGCAACGAGTCGGTCGTGTTCCACACTCTTCACGACGGCAACCCACTCAGAGAGCGTGTTCACCTCGCTTACAGGGTAGACGAAGGTTGATCCATCTACCAGTGTGGTCACTATCACCGATATGCCATGCATCTCGGCAATCTTCCATGTACGCTCAGTCTTCACTAGTCTTTCTCCTCTTCAATGGTTGGTTTCCTCTGGGATAGTTCCCAAGGATCATTTGCATGTGCAGCAATGGCAATGTCTAGTCTGAGTCGGGTCTGCTGCATTAACCGACGGATCTCAGGATCAAACAGGGTTAGTTGTTTCACGCAGCGTAGTGGGCGCGCGCCTCGTCAGCCTTCGGACCGACCCACTTCAACACTGTGAACTCGGAATCGGTGATAGCGAACACCGGGTGGTGACGCAGGCCCTTCGCCGTGGGATGGAACACAAAGCGACGAGAGCCAGACTTGTTGCTGACATAGGCCTCACCCTCAAAAACTCCAGTGTCTATAGGCGTGATGGTGCCGTGGTATCGCTTAGCAGGCTTGGATGAAGTAGACATGTGACCTCCTATGGTCGTTGTGGTTATCTACACCCTCCGCACTCATCACAACGGGGATTTCGGGACTCATTGCCGGTGGAGGCTCCCTGCGCGGGGCTGGCTTGGCTCGTCTGACTTATGTGTGGTCAGAGTCACAAGCGCACTTCTTGTGAATCTGGGCATACATAAGACAAGATCGAACAGATGTTCGCCGGATGGCGAACTTATGTTCGATAGAGACAAGACAGAACCGTGATCTCCACCGGATCCGAAATACACGGTGTGATAGAATGTCCAAATATCAGACTGTAAACTGAGGTCGGACATTACCCCCGACCCCAGACGAAAGAGGACACGGTGACCTGCAAGTTCGACCACCCCAAGACCTGATTGCTGTAGTCGGGGGGGATGTACGAGGATCTTGCGTCGTGTGGGATTTTAGAGCCTGTTAGGGGGGGGATGTACCCGGTGCCCCTTAGGATTATATATGTCTGGTGTGTTTGGTTGTTTGTGGACACCCAGTGTTTGGGTATAGGCACCCCTTGGGTCCCTCCGTCCGTTTGTGGGCACGGTTCGGCCTGACCTTCTACTATGTTTGGTCTGCCCCTGCGCCTCTTGGCTTTTGTGCAGGGGGC
>TARA_R110002012_G_scaffold23402_5_pt1 | contig 10733 bp, 11 predicted proteins | sample TARA_R110002012 | Tara Oceans TARA_R110002012 (sample SAMEA4396515) | marine metagenome | biome: Westerlies Biome; feature: [DCM] deep chlorophyll maximum layer (ENVO:01000326); material: water (ENVO:00002006), including particulate matter (ENVO:01000060) such as... | depth 40 m
TCCATCAAGGAACTTCACATTTGGGGGGATCTCAAAATCTACTCTTGCCCCACCGCTTCCAGCTTTGCCAGTGTAAGATTGACCGTTGGTCGAAGGAACAGAAACTTGTGTTTGGGATAATCCGATTTTCTCATCATTGCGCCAATACATAGACATTTTATATTATATAATATAAAAATATTTAAGTTAAATAAAATTAAAAAAAAAATAAAATAAAAGAATCATAAAGTTCTCGAAACGGCAGTGGTTATTTGTTGAGCGCTTCCAATTCCTTTTCCTTGTGCCGATAATCCAGCGGTTTCTTTTGCTGTGCTTTCTGCACTATCCTTAACATCTCCCGCCGTTTCGAGCGCAGTTGCTCCCAAGGATAGGGCGGCACCAGCTGCTTCAAGACCAATTCCAACGCCGGGGATTGCCATGCCAAATACACCAGCAATTTCAAGAGCAGATCCAACAATATTGCCAACATTTCCAACTTGTTGCTCCCAATTATTTCCAACGCTTCCTCTTTGAATATCTTTGTATATTTCCAGACCTCCACCAAGACCAGCAATTCCAAGTTTCGTTCCAGCCTTTTTGAGAAGATCTTTCCCTTCTTTTTTTGCGAGAAGTTCCGCCGCCGCTTTTTCAGATGTTCCAACTCCTTCTTGTACCGCTTGTGCGGTTTCTTCAACAACACCAGCTCTTCGCCCAACATCAGCAAACTGTCCCGTTCTTTCTGCTTGGGCGGAGGTTTCAATCAACGGTTCGGCAGCACCTTCAACAGATGATGCCGCTTGTGCTGGGCGCGATGCCGCCAATTCCGCCGCTCTTTCCGCGTCTCTGGTCGATGATAATCCACCAATCTCAACAGAATCATCGAGGAGACCAACATCGGGGCGAATCGTGGAACCATCACGAACAAATCCACTAACAAATGATGAAAGGGGATTTGATGCGGCGGCAAATGTTTCTTCCGCGGTCTCCGCTCCGACTTCTGCTAAACCACCGGGCAGATCTTCAATCAATCCAGAAGTTCTCGCACCAAGGAATCCTTCTGCTGGTCTCGCTGGAAGATCAAGTGGGACATCTTCCAGCACTTCCGCGCCAGTTCCTCCAACGGACGCCGCACCAGCCCTCATGGCGTCTCTGGTTGATGATGCGACGCGTGTTTTTGCTGGGACTGACCCCGAATTGGCGAGTTCTTTGGCAAACTTTTCTTTAAATGATACTGGCAAAAATTGTCCTCCTCTTTGGATTCCACCTTTTAATCCCTTTAATACTTTTTTCCCTTCATCTGTTGCGGCGAATGAATGAGCCGCCGTACCTCCTTTATACATGTTGATTGCTTGTTGTTCCAATCCCTCTTGATCTTTCTGATTTTTTACTTCATCAATATTTGCTGCAAGCTGACCGTTGAAATCCCTCGCTTGGGAAGCGAGTGATCTCGCTTCCCTTGACAATCCATTTGCTTGTGATATAGAAACGCCCGCTCCATATAAATCCATTTTATATTATATTATATTTAATTTTTTTATAATGAATTAAAATAATTTTTTCTCACCCTCTCCAATTTTAGTTTCAAATCGAATATATGCGGTGGCTGGATTTGTTTGAAGATCCAAATATAAAAATGAATAGGGAGCATCATTGATTGCTTTGTTGTATAATTCCATAAATATGTTTGGAAACATATCTCCAAACTCTTCATTTATTTTCTCCAATTCTTTTTGATTCTGTTGTTTCATGATAATCACATCGGTTGCATTGTTTCGAATTAATCCACTGACGGCACGAAATGATTGAGTTGTGAATGCCAGCAATCCGATCCCATAATGTCGAAATCGTGTTGCAAGAAAACTGACAGCATTTGATTTCTTAAAATCTTTTGTTAATATATCATCAAGAACTAATGCGACAGATGGTCTTTCAAAATCCTCATATTTCTTTTGAGTTTCAATTAATTCTGTAATCATTGAATCTTCATAATGGTCTTCACAATCAAAATATTTATTCATCAATTTTCCTTTGGGATCAGCATTCAATGTGTTCGATATAATTTTCACAATATCGAACTTGTCTTTGTACATGTCGGGATTACATAAAAGATTCACAACAAGATTTGATTTCCCTTGTTTTACAGACCCAATGATTAAAAGTAATGATGGCGGTTGTGGAAGATGTGGGTGAATGTCCGCAAACTTGTCATCGGGGTCTGGGTCTTTTACTTTAAAAACCTTTGGTGGCGCTTTCATTTTTTTCATTGGTTTATTACGCGATGCCGCCATTCTCAATTCTTCTGGGGTACAATCACATTCATCTTTTCCATTCGGACAGTGTGGCATTTTATATATATATAATATATTTTTTAATCAAGAAATAAACTAAATATTAAATCATGGATTATCATTTGGCATCAAGATTTCTGGTTCTGGTTCGGCGCGGGGCGTCGGCAATGGACTTTGTGGTGGTGGCGATTCCACCATCGGAGTGGGTGGTTTATTGTCTTTATCTTTTTTATCTTTTTTATCTTTGAGTTTCATTGCTTGATCTTTCAATCCTTTCATTTCTTCTTCGCTTGGTGGTCTTCTTTCACATTGGAACAAATAACAACAATTAACTTTACAATGGCATTTCGATTGCCACACGACCAAGAGCAACGAGCCAATCGCCCCAGCAACCATGACGACAAATCCGCCAAGTTGATCGACACTGTAATCTTGAAGTTGTCCTTCACTTTCACTCATTTATTATTTTATTATTAAGATATATTTATTTTTTTATTCATATATAATAAAAATCTTGTTATTATCATATGGACGAACAGAACCCATTTCGATCAAAACCGATAGTTGATGTGAAGAACTCTTTGCACTCTATAAACAAAATGCTTAACGAAATGAAAGTTGATGTCATCTGTATCAAATCAGAAATAACAGAAATAAAACATATTATCAAAGAAAAAGAAAAGAAATCTGAAACAATCTCTGGGGGTTGGTGGATTTATTAATCTAAATAATGGAAAGTAATATTTCTCTCTCGTAATACTTTTTTTATGACGCAAATTATAAAATGTAATAATATTTTATGATGCTTTACTATCTTATAATTAATTTAAAATATAATATTAAAATGTCAAAAGTGTCTGGGATAGACTTGTCAAAACATTTGTCTAAACAGTTTTTTTTTGTTTTATAAGTTTATTTTTGGCATTCTATCCCAGACACTTTTTGATTTATACCAAATATCGATTAAATAGAAATAATAGAAAATATAGAAAATTAAAGAAAAATAAATTATTTATAAATGAAATTAAAATCTATCTTTATTGTAAATATGGCACATTTACTTCCCACCGTAAAAATGGATTTTATCCCAAGTGATGATGAAGATCCAGAAGAAGAAGGCGTCAGCCTTCAAGTGAATGATGTTGAGGAAGACAATATAGAAGAGAATATTATTCCAGATGTTAAAAAGAAATCAGAGGATATGAATGTTAATGATATATTCAATATGCCAGAGAACATAGCACCACGAAGTACTACCGCAGAAGAAACTCCGAATCTCACAAAGAGGGGAAAACCACGAAAGAAGCGACCACCCATGAGTGAAGAACACAAAGCAAAATTAAAGCTTGCAAGAGACAAGGCACTTGCCGTTCGAAGAAAGAATGCAGCAGAAAAGAAAGAATTGAAAGATCTTCAAAAAGAAGAAAAAGATCTTATAAAAAAAAATCAAATAAAAAAAGTAAATAAATTAAAGAAAGAAGTTGGGTTTGAAGAAGAAGATCCGCCCACTCCGATTGAAAAACCAATTAAAGAACCACGCCAAGCTCCCAGAGAAGCATCATATCCAACTTCAACAATTACAAAAAAAGATTTAGAAGACGCGCAACTTGAAGCAATCATCAAATATGAAACAATTCGAAAACAAAGGAAGAAAGAAAAACAAGAAAGATTGAAACATGAGAACGAACAGAAAATGGTTCGTGAAACATTGATGCGCGCCGTTGCCCCTCAAAATAACTATAAAACAAATAATCCATTCGGAAATTGTTATTAATATTTAAACAAACATTATGTATAATTATACATAAAAAAAATGAATAAACCGAGTGTATCGAGAGCATTGAGAGGTTTTAAAGAAATTATCGATATGTTAAATGAAATCATTGAAGGATTACAAACAGAAAATAATGAATTAAAAAAAGAGAATATTATGATGAAAGAAAAGATAAATAAGATGCAAGAATTATTAAGTTAAATTAAACATTTTTTTATATTTCTTTATATTAGTATTCCGAGATGTTGAATCCCCCCACAAAATATAATAGGACAGATGCCCCGCCGACATATAGTTCCCCTTGGCTAAATCTTTTTTGTGTCTCTCCTTGTATTTTTTGCGTTGTTCTTTATCTTTCGTTAGGGTATAATCTCCATACCTACTATCACCGAATTGTACTGTCCGCATCTTCTTACCTTTCGCGTCATAAAAGATTGCTTTGAGCTTTTTATTTTTTGCCGTACCTTTTTCCACAACCATTTTTATCATGTTTATTTAATATGATAAAATATAAAAAAAATATGTTAGTAAATTATTTTAAAGAATGGAATCCATTGTCATCGACCGCGACTTCATATTCCTCCTCTGATACCGCCGAACCTTCATCATCACTTAATGGATCTTTTTTTGTCCTTAAAGGTGGTTTGTATTCCTCATCAATCTTGATATGTTCCGCAAACTCATCAATTAAATCGGGTCGTCCGTGCATTGCCAAAATCGAAACAATTTCTTCAACTGTTATTTTATCCATTTATAATATAGATTAGAAAATAATTTTGAAATTAAACCCAAAATATTTTCGCAAGTTCTTCGAATGTTTTTCCTTCCTCTATTTGTTTTTCAACTTCTTCCATAAAATCTTTAAAATCCCAATCTTGTTTCTTTAAAGGCGAAGACATAAAATCGGCACGCCAATCGTCATCATCTTCAACCTTCAAATCCTTTGAGAATAAAACGGCAATATCACTATCCGAGAACATATCAAATCCAGATTTCATTTATATATATATAATATATTTATTTATTTTTTTAATTAAATTATTTTTTCTTTTTTTCTTTGTCGTTTTCTTTTTGAGCTTGTTCCATTATTTGTTGAATAATGTTTTGAGGAGTGTTTTTGTTTTTCTGGATTTTATAGACTACGGCAGATGTTGAATTGACATTGCTATATTCTCCATCTGGATCATGTATCGATGTTGTAATCTCTGAAAGAATTGTTGGCTTGGTAATGGTGAAAACCATTCCAGAAGGCGACCCCATGAAGTAGTCATTAGCAGCGGAGTACTTATCTATAATATCGATAAGCGGAAGATTGGCTCCCGTTGGATTTCCTCCAATCGATGAATAACCTTGGATCAAAGATGATCTTATTGTGTAATATGGTTTTAAAACAGATCTTTGAAGATTGGTCGCAATCAATCCAATTGATTGAGTTTTGACGGCAACTTCTGGAAAAAATGTCAATGGAATGCCAATGGCTCCCGTCTTCTTAAATCTATATATTTTTGTACCAGCGGGGTGTTCTCCCAATTCTTCTGTTTCATAATTGATGATATTTGATGGATAAGGTAGTGATGTATAAAACATATTTGCTCCAAATTGATTGCAAACATAAGTTTTTGTGTCAGTCGATGAAACTTCTGCGTTTGTTGTTGGACGATATAAAGCATCATTGTTGTCATTATTCACTCGTTTTATCAGAACATTTTTTGCTGATGGTGGTGCGACAACTGTGTCATAATCAAAACCAAGAATATCCCACATATTATTCGACCAATGATCGTATTTATCGGGAGGCGCCGCATCTTTTTTATCATATCCCCAATAATCAATATATACTCCACCATGTGCGTCAAATATTTCATATGGTTCAATATTAACATTGCTCCCTTCAATTGTATATGTATTGTTTCCCGTTTTCAAAAAACTGTCTTTATTATCGGCGTTTTCTTGACCCAGTTGATCGGCACTTTTAGGATAAGCAACTCCGCGATATGCTTGATTGGCGAAATTGTACGGTTTAAAGGTTGGAGAATATCCAAATTGTGGAGGTCGAGGACATAATTTATAAACTGTCTCACCAGCATCTGCGTTTCTGTCTGGTGGTGCGATAATTCTTTGCGCTGTTGATTGTGGGGGAGTTAAACTTTCATTTGTGATTGATGTGGCATCAGAACCCGCATAATATTTATTTCCAACATTATTTCCCGTATGTAATCTTTTGAATACAAATCGATTGAGTGTTGTGTCATATTCTAATAATGGATTATTTGCCCCAACATATGTCATCGTTTGATATGCTCCAATATCAACACCAGCGTCCGCATTATTCATATTATTCAGATATGTTGTCGTGGGTGTTAATTCTTGATCTGCTGTCCCCCCTCCAACTGTTATATTCCGCGCCTTTGTCGGCATTCCACAATTAGAATATCCAGAATGTGGCGTGATGATACATGTTGAATAAGCTGTGGAATGTTTATCAAATCCAATTCTTGTTTGAGCCAATAATCTTTTCACCCCTCCAATCAATGGTTGATGCGTCCAAAGATTTTTTGATAAACCGCCTCTTGTTCTTGTTCTTAATCCTATGAGGAAAATCTTATTAAATGTGCCGTCTGCTTGGTAATCTTCCATTTCAATGACTTCACAAAATCCAAACATTAATTTTCTTTTTCCTTTAAAATCATAATCCTTGGGTTCAATATAAAGATCACGCGTGGATTCATCATATTCAAAAAATATTGCCGATGATGATTTATTCACATTTTCTCCACCAGCGCCCACTTTGAATGTGTCTTCTCCGAGCGTGTCTTGATGTGGTACAACATCTGCCCTCGATGACATTCTATTCATATGCATGAATCTTGAATTGGTGATGTCTGGATAAACTCCTTCTGTGAGATCAACATTGGTGAGTTTGTAGTCATCAGTTTGTGGGAGGTCGTCCCATATTTCGGGATAGTATGCTTGGGAATCTAAAAAGTCCCGAATGATTTCCAAGTTTTCTTTTGTATATCTGACATTTAATGTTATATCTGTATTGCCATTCTCAAATTGTGCTTGTGTTGGTGTGTATCTTTGGGGAGGATTGGAATTATCAATTAAATTGGCAATTTGAAATCCATATTCTGGATTGTTTGGGAAATGCTGTGTGATCTTTGTTGCTCCATTTGGTGCTTCTCCAATTGCAAGTGTAGAGGGGACAATATCATCAACCATGAAGCGTCCCGCTTCAAATATTTCTGGTCTCTTAACTCCAATATATCCAAATTGAGAAATCCAATCAACTTGGGCTTGTGTTGGAACGCCTCCATTATATGTTATAAAAGCGGCGTGATTGGCGGCATTGTAATTCCAGAAGGTGGCACAGTCGATTGGTTTATATGTTGAACTCTCGATCTTCTTTGTGATAGGACGGTTAAATCCGCCGCCATCTAATATTTCAAATATTTCTGGTGTCTTTGTTTCTGTCAATTTTTTCGTGATTTGTTCGGCAACTGCTGCTGGCGTGTTGAAACCTTTGTTAATTTCAATATCCACTCTTTCCCTATATCTTAAATATTCACAAGTTGAAAAGACACCATTTGGTGTTGTTGGAAATTGTCTTTGTGGTATGACTAAAATATCAGCAGAAAAACAAAAGTTTTTTTTGATAAACATTGTATATCTTTGATTATTCACTCGTTGTTTATAAATTATTAAGTTTCCACTATCTTGCCGTTTCGCCCAGTCGCTCTCCATATACATTTCGGGATTGACTGTGTATTTGCAAAATCCTTCTGACAGATTGTCTTTATTACTGTAAAATGCTGGTGCAGTGGGTTGTACTGCTCTTGTTCCAGATTGTGAGAAATTGCGAGGTTGTTGAATATAATTCGGATATTCATTTGCTGTGATATAATATCCAAATATCATGGGAGCAAGATTATCTCGAAGATCAACTTGTTGATTTGTTTTTAATGTCGCATCAACTGTTCGATGGTTTCCCAGCCTATAATTGGCATTAAATGTTGTTGCTTTTTCATAATAAAAATCAGATTTCTCAACTTCAATATAATTTGGAATTGTCTGAAATCCCTTTGATTTTCCAGAGAACTCAATTGTTGATGGATTACCAGCACCAATTTCATTTATGAATGCCCTCTCAACTGATACTCTATCGCCGACATCAAGTTTCACTGTCTGTTGCAATGGGTTTGTAAATACGGCGGGATTTGTTTCATTTCCCGTTCTTGCTTCGACAGATGCCGACCGATTACAATTTAACAATGTTAAATCTGTATATTCACTCATGTTTATATTATGAGATATAAAAAAAATACATTAAAAAAACAGATAATAAAAAGTGTCTGGGATAGAATTGAAAAATAAAAGGACTAAACAACAATTAATATAATATATGTCTTAAAAGATCATTCTATCTCGGACACTTTTATGAAATTATTTTCACGAAGAAGTTCCATTTTTGTTGGGTGCTTCTCTTCGAATGTTTCAAGTCGATCTCTCTTCTGATAATATTTATATAAGTTCTTTGCCGAAATCAAGTCTTTATTATTAATATATTTTTCTTTTTTCTTATCTTTGTTATTTTCATAATGTTGCTTGGCTCTTGCGCGGTTCTTAATCTTGAAATCATCTTTGTTCTTTGATACTTCATGATAATATTTATTTTCTTTTTCTCTTTTCTTTTTGTAAGATTCAAGGATCTTTTGGATTTGCTGATCGGTTAGATTCATTTTTTTATATATATAATATATAGATATTTTTTTAAATGATTTAAACTTACATTTTTTGACGAATATGGAAGCAAACAATTGTTTTTCCGTTCAATGCCGTGCAAAAAGTTTCATTATCATAGACAATATCAACATCGAATGAATTGATAAGCAATTCGTTTTGGTTGAATAGCGAAAGCCAAGTAGGCGTATTTGGCTCGAAATATAAAGCGCCCGTTTCATTTCCACTATTATCGAAACGAGGAAGATGTGCCACAATCTTTGATACAGAACCTTGACGAGCATTGATAGACATTTGAGTCAAATTATTTAATCGAACAAATAATGAAGCGCCAGATGTCAATGCTGGTACAACTTCTGATTGAATATTGACAAGAACTTCTGTTGAATCATTTTCTGGTTCGGATATTGGACGACCCATGAAACCAAGTGTCTGTTGAGAATTGCAATCTTCGGTTCTATCAGCTCCATATTGATTTGATTTAGCGAGGATCAATGTGTTTCGATAATCTTCCATTCCCCCTTTATCAATTACTTTTGGAGCAAGGAGACCTTGATTTGTTGCTCCTCCCAAGGTGATTGCCTTATCATTCCAAAATCTCTTTTCAACATCTGTCGCCCAATGTTCCAAACCCTCTTTTTGTAATTTTCCCCACCATTGATATTTGAAATATTCTGTTTCTGAAAAAACTGGATAATTGTTATATGATTTTATCTCTTCGATCTTCATTGTTTTCCCAGTTCCACGACTTGCTGCCATGACTGGATACATCGCCCACTTGGCGCAATTGATAGGATTGACAACTTGATTCTTAATAGCGCCCTTTGATTTAGCCACAATGAAATCGGTGAGTAATGTGTAAGAATTAGCCGCAGTACCAATAAAGATAGACATATGCTCGTTTTCCAACTTGAACTTAATTTTCACATATTTTTCATTTGCCATTGTCGTTTGAAGATTGTAGCGTCCAGCAGAGAAGTTGGCGTTGTGCGCTCCATAATAAATAACTTCATTCATACATAAATGACCCGAAGAATCATTGCCTCCACTATTGACGCCCGACTGATAAACATAGAGTGAAGAACCAGCACGCATAACACATATATCGGCAAAAGCTATATTACCACCCCTTGAAAAATGCGATCCGACATTTGCTACACGATTGACATTATAACTGCCCGGCGCATAAACAGATTTGGTGGGACTTATTTTTAATTCTTGATTTATACGAGATAAACCACACATGAAGGGAGATTGTGCGTCGGTTGTGTTCGCATCACGGAAATCAAAAATAACTTCACCAGCATTCTGTGCGATGGGTTTGTGGTCGTATCTTACTTGGAAACCCTTTGTGTTTGTTGATGTGATGACACCAGCTGAACCCGTTGCGTCAAATGGAAAGGAAGCTTGTGGGAAAGCTGAAATATTCTTGAACTTGTTATTATCAATTGGGATAGCACTGACTGCGGTCTGCTGTGCGAAATCCCATTTATATCCCGAGAACTTACCAGCCGTATCAAATAGAGGGTTGCAATTAATCGATGCCTTTGCCACCACTTCTGTGGCATCTTGTCCGATTAATGATGGGTGAAATGCGACTTCACGGATAGATGCTTGTAGATCATCAGCAAAATCTTCTGTATTAACTTGATTCCTTCTTCCATCGTCAAATGCTTCCCCAGTTCCACCTAACGCAAAAAACGGAGTACTGGTCGAACTTTCAATGTCTTCGATTTCGGTTGCCTCTTCTCCGACGGGAGTTCCAAAATAATGACAATATCCACTATTTGCTCGATCAACAACCATAAGATGATTTTTAACAATCTTCGCTGATTGAAGTGCGATTTCAGAATTGGGTGGTATTCTTAAAGTATTTGACAACGCGTTTTGATAAGAATAGGGTTTGAAAACATCACTCTGTTCTGGGCGGTCATTTTCTGCAACATTCGAGG
>TARA_R110002012_G_scaffold132822_4_pt1 | contig 10729 bp, 23 predicted proteins | sample TARA_R110002012 | Tara Oceans TARA_R110002012 (sample SAMEA4396515) | marine metagenome | biome: Westerlies Biome; feature: [DCM] deep chlorophyll maximum layer (ENVO:01000326); material: water (ENVO:00002006), including particulate matter (ENVO:01000060) such as... | depth 40 m
TATTTTGTGGGGAACAGGGATACACGCTATAAATCCTCGAAATATACGCCTATAGGGGCATACAAGTCAAGTAAAAAATAAAGTTTTTTGCAATTTAATATTGGATCATGACAATGTCAAGTAAAAAATAAATAAATCTTTTTTGTTGCTATTGTGGGTGGTTCTGTTGTATACAAATTAAAGTCAAATAAACTATTGACAAATAACAAAAGACTCCAATTAAATCTTCAATCATTTAAATGTTTTTACTTGTTTAATTGTTTGTTTGTTACTATGGGTACTGTTTAATAGATGCCCATTAGGATACAGGCAAAATTGATAGATTTTATCGAGAGTAAACGCTCTAAAATAGGTCTAGAATCCATTTAAATTAGTTTTTAATATGAAACTATGACTACTTAAAATATAGCCATATAGACACCAAGAATGATCCATAAAAGCTTTTTGACAAAAGCAAGTAAAAAATTGCATAAAATGAATTTTTTTCTTAATAGATTTAAAATAATTAAATAAAGTTCTTGCAATTCTAAATAATTTGAATATCTTAAATCATTAATAGGAATAAAAAAAGTTAGACATCTAACTAATTAAAAAAAATTACTTGACATATTAAAAAGATTATGGTTAAAATTTATCAACTTAAAATGAAAGGTAATTAAAATTATGGAATTAATAACACAAAACAGTAAACTAAAAAAGACTTCAAAACATTTTGATGCTAAAGTATACAATTTTGGTATACCCGCTTTTATGAGTCAAACAGGTTTTAAGGTATGTATTAACGCTAAGGAATGCGTAAAATTTTGTTATGCTCGGAAAGGTGCTTATTCTTGGTCGAATGTCAAACCAGCATTTGAAAAAAGATTAGACGCAACAAAAAAAGATAATTTTGTAGATGTTATGACTAAAGAAATTAACAAGAAAAAAGTCCAATTTTTGAGAGTCCACGATAGCGGGGATTATTATTCAAAAGAATATTTGTTAAAATGGTTTGAAATTGCTTTAAAAAATCCTAATGTAAAATTTTATTCATACACTAACAATGTAAAAATGATTAAAAATTTAGATTCAATTCCTAGTAATTTTGATTTTATTTTTTCGGATAGTGGCAAAGAAAAAGAATTAATTAATCATAAAACAGATAGGCACACAAAAATATTTAAATCATTAGAAGACTTAAAAAAAGCAGGGTATAAAAACGCTTCCGAATATGATTTGTATAGTACTAAATGGTTTAATGATACTAAAAAAGTTGGTTTAATATTTCACTAGATTAACTGAAGAGACTTTACTAGTCGAAACGCTGATTAATTTCAGCGTCTTAATCAAAAATGAAAGGTATTAAAATGAAAACAATAAAAGAAAAAATAAAAATAATTGATGATGTAATTGTTGATGCTGATAAAGTAACTAAAGAAGAAATTACAAAAGTTATAAATAGCGGTATTCAGACTAATAAGATTGAAGTTTTTATGACCGATGTAATTACTAGGGATATTTATCTAGCAAATAAGAAAAATGCTGAAACGCTTCTGACAAAAAAGTTAGATGATATTTATAACAACGGAAGCCCCGCCAAAATTGAAGCTACTAAAAAATGGGTTAAAACTCGTTTACAAGTTTTAATTAAGGCTAAAACAGTTCAAAAACGTCTACTAGGTAAAGACGTTAAAACTCAAATAGTAACAATAAAAAAAGTTAATAACGGGGTTTTAACGGGTGATAAATGCCTAAATACAAATCAACTTAATAAAGATGATTTAGGCAAATTTAAAGTCATTGTAGAGGCTAAAAAACCCGCTGAAGAAAAGACATTTGAGGAAGAATTATCTAAGTTAATGGTTAAATATGATAAATTTCCTAATGACTTGATTGTATGGTTGCAATCTCAAATGACAGATATTCAAATAATGGAGGAACTCGAATCTAAAAAAGTAGCCTAAATTATACTGATGATGACTTAATAAAGTCGAAACGGCATTTTATATGCCGTCTATAATTGGAGGAAATTATGAATATTAAACAAATAGAAAAAACAACAGAATATAAAAACGACACCGCACAATGCACAGTGGTTGCAAGTTCAGTTGCTTTTAATATGGATTATAAAAAAATACATCAATTTTATTTAGATAATGGTAGAAAAATAAATAGGGGTTTAATGCCATATTATACAAATAGCATTATATATAAATTAGCCGATTTAGAGGGGTATAAAGTAACATTCTTTAAGCCCTTGTATAAAGATGATTTAAGAAAATGGACATCTGGCATAGAAGTTTGGAATCGAGGGTTTAGAAATTATTCAGACTTTGAACCAGATAATAAAGAAATTTTGTGCCGTATAAATAAGCATTTAACACCTAATAATCAAAATCAATACTTACCTAGAGCAAATTATATTTTAGGTGTTAGAGGTCATGTTATAGGGGTTAAAAATGGTGTTGTAAATGATTGGACTCAAGGAAGAAAACACCAAGTAAATAAAATTTGGAGAATTGAAAAAACAGGTCAAAAATCTAAAAGTCAAAAAGTTAAACGTCAAACTTTTGATGATGCTTACAACGACATAATGAATTTTAAATTTTAGGAGGGGTTAAAATGAAAGTAAAAATAATTTCAATTATATTAGGGTGCATTGTAGGGTTTTTAATTTGTTCTATGATATTTCCAGAGATAATTATAATGAGAGCAATATTAATATCAATGCACGTACTTGTTTGGTTTGCAATTTTATTTGATGTTATATGATCACTTTTTTGGCTATAAAAATTTTTTAATGAAAGGAACAATACAATGAAAATAAAAACAGCAACAACAAGAGATGAGCTACATCTAGAAAAAATAAACAGGCAAGTAGTTAATTCAGTTTTAAAAGAAATTGAAAACCTAATAGAATCCGATATATTTTATAATATGGGATGGGATGAGCCAGAGATGATGGAGGATTTAGGTTGTGATTATGATAGGGATGATATGCTTACGGCTTTAGAATTAGCTAGGGAAATAGTTTGCAATAGAAGTAAATTATATTTGGGGGTTATAAATGAATAGACAATGTAAAATCTGTAAAGAATTTAAACCACAAACAGAAGAGCATTTTTATAAATCTGGTGGTGGTGGCAATAGGAACGGATTAGATATAAATGGCAATCCTTACTTAACTCATAAATGCCGTAAATGTTTTTGGACTCATAAAAAATATTTACCTAGTGGTAGGATTGAAAATAGAAAGCGTTTAAATGCTTATAAATTAAAGGCTAGTTGTAATTGTGGCTATTCATTAAAACGAGACAAAGAAAAATTCAGTATTAGGTCTTTAACATTTCACCATGAGCGTGATAATAAAGTAGCTAATGTATCTAATATGATGGGTTACTCATGGAAAAAAATATTAGATGAGATTAATAAGTGTATTATAATATGTTTTAATTGTCATATGGCAATACATGGTAACGAATAAAATAGGAGGTTGTAAATGAATAAATATGTAGTTATTTATAGTACAGATTCATGCGATAGCATTATTTATGGTATGTTTAATTCATATGAAGAGGCTGATAATTGGATTGATGATTATATAAAAAATAAATGGGATGAATACGATACAAATAATGATGCACATCTAGAATCTTGCAGGGTAAAAGAAATTTCTTGACTATTATAAATAGTAGTCGTAACTTTAAATTCAACAATAGGAGAACTTATGGAAATTATAATATATGTAATGTCATTTTTAATTATAGTGCTGTGTGTATTATTAGCAATGGTACATTCAAAGCTAAACATTGAGAGGGCAAAAACAGATACTTACAGGTATGAATTTCTTAAACTAAACAATAAAATAAAGAGAGGTACAGAATGGCTCAACTCAATAAAGTAAGTAAAAAAGAATGTATTGATGCTATAGAATATTTATTCACTCATGGCTATACATTAGAAATGACTAGCGATAAAAAATATTATACTGAAATACTACTAAAAAAAGTAGCTAATGATTATAATATTAAACTTAAGGGGATAGACGATGCTTCGTAATCACGATAATGCAGATAAGAAAATAAAACATTGTAAGCAATGTAATAAATGCTGGGAAGAAATGCAGATGGAGAAATATGTAAAGGGTAAGCAAGAGTTAAACCGATATGTAACTTTTTATGAAGATTTTGTTACATATGGTAAGGCTAAAATTACTTGCCCTGTTTGTGAAGGAAGAACTTCTCACGCACAAATGCTACGAGATTTTAAACTATATCAAATAATAAAAAGTTAAACGTCTAACTAAAAAGGAGAACAAATATGTTAACAGATAAACAAAGAGATAGATATTTAAAGTCAAAACAATTTCAAAAAGATTGTGATGATTTTAATAAACTACTAAATAGATTATTATCTAGCCAAGCATCTAAATTATCAGATAATAAATTTAATAAATTTTCAGAGGTTGTTATACCAACAGTTATGACTCACCATATGAGTAATTGGTTTCAGCACCATATGAAAATGAATGAAGATTCTGTGGATAGTTTTATTGATGGCATCAAGGGTTGTATAATGGATAACTGCGATATTGAATATGAGAAGAATGATTATACATTTATAGAGGATTTGGGGGCTACGGCATGAATGTATTAGAATTGTTTGCAGGTTCTAGGTCTTTTAGTAATATAGCTGAAAAAATAGGACATAAAACATTTACGTCAGATATAAATTCATTTGATAAAATTGATTATGTTACAGATATATTAGAATTTGATGTAGGCAAAGTCCCATTTAAACCCGATATAATATGGGCTAGTTGTCCCTGTACGTTCTTTTCTGTGGCTAGTATAGGTAAACATTGGCATAAAGATAATACACCAAAAACAGAACAGGCAGAACTGGGTGTAAAAATAGTTCAAAAGACTCTAGATATTATAGATCACTTTAAACCGAAGTATTTTTATATTGAAAATCCTAGAGGAAAACTAAGGAAATTAGATGTTATAAAGCCTGTACCATTTAGAAAAACTGTAACCTACTGTTCTTATAATGACAATAGAATGAAACCGACTGATATATTTACGAATGATTTTCATTGGATTCCTAGAAATATGTGTCACAATGGTAATAGAAATTGTCATCACGAACCTGCACCACGAGGCAGTAAAACAGGCACTCAAGGACTTAAAGGAAATTATGAGCGTAGTAAAATACCAAATGAATTATGTTTTGAAATACTAGAAAATAAGGAGAAATAATGCTAGAAAAAGGAAAGATATTAGCTGAAGTACAACAACATTCCATTGGGCTAAGTGGAGAGAGAAAAGAGATGTATAATTTTTTATATCACTTATTAAATAATATGAATCCCGATTTGTTAGAAAGTATATTATTTGATTGGAATAGAGGAAAGGAAATAATATGAAAATTAGTTTAGACAAATTAAAAAATATTATGAAAGATGTTGAGAGTGACGATGCGTGGGTAAATGATAGTCATTCAGAGAGTGAGTATAATGGTGGAATAAGAGCAATGAAAATAATAATTGAACAAATATTAAAGGAGGGCAAATAATATGAAAATGCCAAGAGTTTATATTGATAATTATGTTTTACATAAATATGAAAAGGAGTCTAGTAAGCTTAGAATGTCTGGTGGTAGTTGGACAATCAATGTTGAAAAATTTCCACTTGCAGAATACTATAAAATTCGTTATATTACAAGGCAGTATGTCTACGAAATTAAGACAGAATATGCACTTGCAATGGGATTTTTTAAAAATCTAGGTGGCGAAAAGAAATTAGTCGTACCTATAAAATATTGGAGGAAAGATGCCGTATCCGTTTATAAAAAACATACCAATTCCTAATAGTAAAGAGGGCAATGATGATGAGAATGAACAGAGAAAAAAACACAATAAAGACATCCGTAAAAAATCATTGTGCAAATTACGATACAGGTTATAAATGTATGGGGGTTATGATTGACTCAGACCTTGAGCAGTATATTGACAAGGATTATTATAATAAACCATGCAAGATCGCCAATGGAGAAAAATGTAAATATTATGATAATATAGTAAGAAAAACAGCAGGATTTTAATAAATAGGAGGAAAAATGAAAAGTGCATATTATGGCTCTATACCATTACCAATTAGACATCATCAAGATATTAAACCATACTCAAAGTTATTATACGCAGAAATAACAGCTTGTTTAAATGATGATGGGAAGTGCGTACATAGAAATACACATTTTAAAAAAGTGTTAAAGATGGGTTCAACAACATTATCTAATTCTTTAAATGAATTAAGAAAGGCAGGATTTATACATATTGAAATACAAACTGAAAAGGGTAGTAATAAATTTATCAAGCGTTATATTACACCTACCCCTATCAATATATTGGATGGGGTAAGCGACAGTTCAGAGTCTACCCATGCCTCTATTTTGGATGGGGTAGATGCTAATGCTCCTCTAAAAGATGTTATTGCCCCCACCACTATGTTGGGAACATTATTATATAATAATAATAATATATATAATCATACTATTACCAAAAACCAAGCACTTATAACACCATTAAATCCTAAAATTAATTCTAAGCAATTAATCGCATTGAAGAATGTGGCATCTAATTTTTTAAATAAACAGAAAAAAAGATTTCCACATTTATTTCAAGATAAGAGTGAAACAGATTTAATAAATAAGTCAGTAAATACTTTATATGATTTAATTAAATTAAATAGTATAAATTATCATGTGATTTGTGATGTCTTAGACTTTGTATTAGATGATAGGTTTTGGCATTCTAGAGTAACTTCATTACATACGTTGAGAAAAAGAGCAAATAATGGTAATATAAAATTTCATAATATATTGACAGCGTACAATACAAAGGGAGGAGTAGTATGACATTTGAGGAGAACGGCATATTTATAAAGCGTAGTAGTGGTCAAGAAAAAACTACCTGCCCTAAGTGTTCACATACTAGAAAAAATAAGTCAGACCAATGTTTGTCTGTTAATGTTGATGAGGGTGTGTGGCATTGTCATCATTGTGGATGGAAGGGATCACTAAAAGAAAAAGTTAAACATCTAACTATTCCGATAGAAAAACCTAATCCACCAAAGACAAAATTACCCGAAGAAGTCTATAAATGGTTTGAGGATAGGTGTATAACTAGGGCAGTTGTGGATGCAGAAAAAATAGGATACGACAATAGGTGGATACAATTTCCTTTTTATAAGGATGGTGAGGTTGTTAATATTAAATCAAGAACAGCAGATAAGAGATTTAGACAAACTAAAAATGCAGAGAAATGTTTTTATAGATTTGATTCAATTAAAGGGATGGAAACTATTATAATAACTGAAGGAGAAATGGATGCTCTTTCCTTAGTGCAGTCTGGTTTTATGAATGTTGTCTCTGTACCCGATGGAGCAACTCAACCAAATAGTAAACCATCAGATAAAAAGTTTAGTTTTCTGTTATCAGCAGAAGAACTTTTAATGAGTGCTGAGACTGTTATATTATGCACAGATTCTGATGGGGCAGGTAAACACCTAAGAGATGAATTATCTAGGCGCATAGGTAGGGAAAAATGCTTTAGAGTGACATATCCCGATGGATGTAAGGATATGAATGATGTTCTTATAAAACATGGAGAAGATGAAGTTCAAAATATTGTTTCTAATGCACACCCATACCCAATAGATGGGGTTGTGTTAGTTCAAGACATTGAAGATGATGCTATTGATTTATTATTAAAACCACATCATACAGGTTTGTCTACAGGTTGGAGTGCTGTTGATCCACATTATTTAGTGAGTCCCTCCGAAGTAACAGTTATTACAGGTGTGCCAAATATGGGTAAATCAGAATGGATGGATGCGTTAATGATTAATATGATTCAATCATATGGATGGAAGTTTGGTATATTTTCAGCAGAGAATTTTCCTGTAGAACATCATTTATTAAAGCTTGTTGGTAAGTTCTCTGGAAAGGCTTTTTGGGGAGAGGATAAGCTAAATGAAGAAACTGCAAGAGGCTCTATGAAGATATTAAATGACCATATAAAATTTATAGGAACTCAAGAAGATGCTGTTACTGTTGAATCCATTGTTGAACAAGCTAAAATATTAAATTATAGGTTTGGTTTAAATGGACTTATAATTGATCCGTGGAATACGATTGAGCATAAGTATGGGGATGGTGAGAACGAGACTTTATATATATCAAGGGTTCTTTCACAGCTTAGTGCATTTGCTAAAGTAAATGAATTACATATATGGCTAGTAGCACACCCAAGAAAAATGGAGAATGGTGTTGATAGGAAACCTGTTGTGCCTACTCCATATGATATAAGTGGTTCAGCTAATTGGTTTAATAAATGTGACAATGCAATTACTGTACATAGGCACAAATCAGATGAAGAAGATTACGCAGGTATTCATGTCCATAAAATTAGATTTCAATATAAGAATGGAAAACCAAATCAAGGGAGTCCTGCAAAATTAAAATACAATTTGACTAACGGAAGGTATTATGAGTATTTTGAAGAAGATCAATACAAAGAAAATCTTTTTGAATAAAACTTCTGTTATTACTAATGATAAATTTAGAAACAGGAGTAAAGAAAGGCATATACGACATATGAGAAAAAGACTTTATGAAGAATTTGATAAAATTTGGATTTTATATAATAATAAAAAAGCCTCTTATCAGCAATGGGAATTAGCATTAGATAAGTGGATAAATTCGGAGTTAATATGAAAGTTAAACGATATATAGTAACACCTGATAAACATTTTCCTATGGCTGATATGAAAGCTGTAAGTGTTGTTTGCCAAGCTATAGAAATTATAAAGCCAGACGGATATATAGATTTAGGCGACACAGGCGAATGGCAATCCGTAAGTCACTGGCAGTGGAAAAAAAAGAAAAGACCACCATTGGAATATCAACTACCTTTTGTCATTGAAGAAATTGAAGAGGTCAACAAAGGTATGGATATAATTGATTCATCACTTAATAAAGCTGGGGTAAAAGATAGACATTTTATAGAAGGCAACCATGAGGACTGGCTAAATCGTTTTGTAGAAGAAAACCCCTACCTAGCTAAGGATTTTTTAGTAAAAAATGCACTCAAATTAAAAGAGCGTGGTTATAAATATCACCCATTAGGAAAGATGTTAAAGATTGGTAAACTTAATTTTTATCATGGTCATCATTATGCAGGGGTTCAGCATACGAGAAATCATTTAATTAGAATGGGTGGTAATGTTATGTATGGTCATCATCACGATATACAGCAATCTAGCGTAACTCATATTGATGGTGTTAAGTCTGCATGGTCTATAGGGTGCTTAAAAGATATGAGTGCAGAGGCTAATGTATGGCTTGGAAATAGGTCACATAATTGGCAACACGCTTTTGCTATTGTAGATTTTTACCATAGTGGGTTTTTTACTGTACATCTAGTTCAGATCGTAGATGGCAAAACATCTCTATGGGGAGAGTTAATCAAGGGTTGATTTATATTAAAGAAAGGGAGTAACTTTATATATGAAAAGAGAAGTAATAAGAGTTGAATTTCCAAAAGATTCTAATTCTGAAGAGATTCAATTTGTAAAACATCAGTTATTTAAATTACTAGAAAGGCATTCATGCACTCTAAAAAAGATATCAGAACATGAAGAGTAGTACATTAGATGTTATATATTATGCCACAGTAAGTTGGGATGGTATGGATGAATATACTCAAGGAGATAGAACCATTACAAGAATGAATATTGAGGATTTGGTTGAGGGGGTTGAAGAATACCTTTTAACATTTGAATCTAGGCATCCTTATTTAGAGTGTGCTAGTGTGGAATATGAAAAAGACAGAGAAGTATATGAATCTAAAGACTTAACAGATACAGTTAAAACCATAATAAAAACAAAGGAGAATAAAGATAATGGATCAAAATAAAGAGACATTTAAATTAAGTTCAACAGATGCTAACATTGTAAAGCTTATGTACCCCGAACCCAAAACAGGGACTAATGCTTATGGCAACTGGTACTTATATGGTGTGGAAATAGATGGTAGAGAGACAGGGTTTTTTGCTACTGATGCTCTACATAAAAAGCTATCAGTCTATGGTCAAGGTGCTAAGGTTAGTATTACTAAAGAAGAATATGCCCCAGGAAAATCTGCGTGGACTGTTCAAGCTTTAGAAGGTACACAGCCTCAAGCCGTTGCCCCTTCCACATCTAGCTCAACTAAAATAGATAGCAGAACTCACGATATACATAAACAAGTCTGTTTGAAATTAGCTGTAGAGTTATTTGGTGTTAAGAAAGGCGATATATTAAGTGACACAGATATGGTTACTATAGATGCAAATATGCAGTCACTTTTATCTATATTGGAATCAGAAGAAAAAGTTAAACGTCTAACTAATTCTGATGCTTTTTCAAGTGAAGATGATGATATGCCGTACTAATAATACCCCTCTGTGAAAAGACTATTATCAAAAAAACTAGACAAAGCGTGGGCAGACAAGGTAAAAGAATATGGAATGTGTGAATACTGTCACAAGACTAAGCCTCTTAATGCCCACCATTTTTATTCAAGGTCTATTAGGTCAGTTCGTTGGGACATTGATAATGGTTTTTGCTTATGCGTTGGGTGTCATGTGTTCTCCTCCAAGTTCTCTGCCCATAAAACTCCTGCCGAGTTTGTTGAGTGGGCAATAGA
>TARA_R110002012_G_scaffold88063_1_pt1 | contig 10718 bp, 5 predicted proteins | sample TARA_R110002012 | Tara Oceans TARA_R110002012 (sample SAMEA4396515) | marine metagenome | biome: Westerlies Biome; feature: [DCM] deep chlorophyll maximum layer (ENVO:01000326); material: water (ENVO:00002006), including particulate matter (ENVO:01000060) such as... | depth 40 m
GAGTTATTCTTTGACTAAAGAACAGCTTAGTTATTCTTTCTAAACTTAAAAGAACATGAAAAAAGTTATTATTAGACGTAAAGAAGTCCTCGGGCATCTCCCAAAAGAGATTAGAGCTGGGGCAAAGATTAAAATTGGTTCAGTCTACGTAGGTAGACAACCATTAAAAGGAGTTGAAGGTGAGGAAGCCCACAGATTGCTTGCGGGCATTCTAGATGTTCCTCCTGGACACGAGGCTTGGCCAAGAATGGAAAAAGATTTTTGGGCAAGTATGGCATTAAAAGTACCGTTTGAAGGCAAAGAGCTGGATATTACGACGGACGAAGACGGAAATCCTCACAACCCGATGGATTACGTTAGTTACAAGTGGTGCCAAAAGCACAGACAAGTAGCTGTTTCTAAAGAGGAAATGGATAAAGACGGACAAAAGAAGTTCTATATCTATGATCCACAAAGAGACCTTTTAAAGAAGAATGCAAAAGTAAAGATTAGCAAAGAAGCTGATAAAGAATTCATCAAGATGTCATCTGACATCGCTAAGATGAAAAGACTTCTTAGACTCCTTGTTAAAGGAACTAATCCGGATACTCTTGCAAACATCGAAGTTGAGAATAAATTATACGAATTTAAAACTGCTAATCCCGCTAAGTTTTTAAAGCGTGCATTAGACAAAGATTTAGATCTCAGAGCAGAAATAGAAGAGATGGTTGAGAAGTCAGTTCTTCGTAAAATTGGTAATCAATACATTTCTGGTGATGAAACAATTGGGGAAAACATAACAGATACAATTGTTTACTTTAAAAATAAAAAGCACTCAGGAGCAGTAAATGCTATGAGGGCGCAACTTAAAGACGCACAGTGACAATAGGAGAGATGCATATAGCAGTCAACTTGGGAACCCAAAAAATTGGGTCTTTCCAGGTTGACAATCTCTTACCAGAAGAGATAGATCATGAATTAAACCTTGCACAAAGGAGATTCATCAAGCAACGCTATTCTGGTTTGAGTAATCAAAAAGGAAAAGGATTTGAACAGTCTCAAAAGAGACTTGATGATCTTCGTAATCTTGTTGAGGATTACTACCAAAACCTACCCAGTTTTATGGGAGCAGTATATACATCTTCTAGTAAAGGAGATGTATTTGTGTACAGGGTAAAGTTTCCTACAGACTATATGCACCTTGTTAATGTAAGAGCTAAAGTATTTGAAATCTGTAATACTAGAAAGCCTAACGTACCATTTGCAGAGATTAAAAAAGAATTCTATTATCTTAGACTGCCTATTAGTGCTCCTATTAGAGGGTATTCACTTGTAGATATATTGTTACCAAACGAAAGTGGATTTTTAACATCTGTCAAGTCTAGCCCAAATGGGTTAACTATAGACACTTTACGTAATGGAGTTTACGGTGAAGAGGTTGTACCAAGCTTATCTCCAAATGACGGGTTTTCAGATTTAACTTCTCCTGCAATTACAGCCGACTCTCCGGTAGCAGATGCTAATGAGTTATTTCTAAAGAGAGAAAGAATATTTAAACAATCAGTAGATCTAGTAGGAGACGGCAATCAATCAAGTGTTGGGGCATACGCAGTACTTGAGTGGAAAGACCCCGTTACAGAAGAAACATTAAGAATAAACGTTAATCAAGGAGCTGTTGTAATTAATGAGATGTATAGAGATGTAACTCCAGAGATCATAAATGCTACACCCAATCTTAAGCTTAAGAGAACACTTTGCAAGTACTCTCAACACGACGATTTATATGCTTTATTAGATGATCCATTTAATTCAACAAAAAGTTCGTCACCTTTGTATACAATTCAAGAGAATTTCGTAGATTTGTACACAACTAGTGAATTCCTACCACAGGACATTTATATAAAATATTTACGGAGACCAGCCCTGATGAGTTATAGCAGAGGTATTGGTTCCGAACTGCCAGAACATACTCACGACGAAGTCGTAGAGATGGCAGTTAAAAGCATCCTGGAGGCAATTGAGTCTCCAAGATATCAATCACAATCTGGGGAGGTCCTAGAGAGTGAATAAATTTGTTTCATCCCTTAAAGAAAAAAAATCATGGGATCTAATTTAAGTCAGGTATTTATTTCAAATGCCTTAACAATGCTCGATGGTAGCCAAGCTCAGTTTGGTAGCCTTGCGGGCGCCGCTGCAGCCGATGACGTAGGTGTATTCACACTTGGGCCTGGTACTCCAGAGTACAAGCAAACTAAGTTATATGTTTCTACTGTTGATACTGACACTAGTAATGCGGACGATACAACAGTAGGTGCGTCAACTATTGCATCACCAATATGGCTATATCATAGTTTTCAAATTGTACAACGTGCTGTAACAGGAAACGTTATTGCTTCACCTATTATTACTGCGGGAAGTGTAAAGCGTATTTCATATACTAATCACACACCCTCAGTAGCAGAGTTTAATACTTTGGATATTGCTGCTAGTGCTATTACAGGCGACGAAGTGCAAGTTAAGTTTGTTGTGAGAACTGCTCCAGTAGATTATTTAAACTTTGCAGAGCCAGGTAATGCTATTAACGATATTACCGGTGATGGTAAAGTTTGCCCATTAGCAATCAATAATAATACTCACCATAAGGTGTTTACTCTTGTTTCACTTCCTGCAGATAGACTTGCAGCAACAGCTGCAGCAGATGATGAGCTCGGGTTGTATGATGATATTTTAGCTAAAATCAACGCTCACTCAGTACTTAAGGATCTTCTTAAGCCTACTGATAATGGTACTTCTGGTCTTAAGATTGAGACTCGTTTTGCACATGTAACTGTAGATATGATCTACAACAACATTGGTGATGATGAGGCTGTAACTTCAACAGAGTCAGGATACGTTGCTAAGACTGCATTTGTTGCAGGAGCGGGTAACGACTGGCAGGTTTCTGCAGATGAGTTGCGTTGCAGAAGCCGTCAGGGCAACTTCAACAGAATGTACTTCCCACAAACTATCGATACTTACGTGACTAACGGTCATGCGTATGACAAGATTGTGATTGAGTACGAAACTCCTAGCTGGCCTAACGGAGCAGGCATTGCTCCTGCAGGTGGTATGAATCAGGCGATTATCTACTACTCAAACGAGGGCACTGATCCAGGTACTACAGCTACTGAATTTGATGATGTATTCGGCTATGCAGTCGGTACAGACAAAGAATTCCGTTGGTAATAACTAATCTATAAATTAATGGGGGTACAATTGGGTACCCCCCTTAATACTTTTAATCATGGCATCAAGACCCACATATAGCGATTCAAAACTTCGAGTAAGAGCATCTAACTTAAGTGCTCGAGAGAGATATACTGTTGAACTTACCAACCTGACTACAGGTGATACTAAAACGTTCAGGCAAATATCTATTGGGGGAAAACTGCAAAAGACAGTACCTTTCAAAAGTGGAGGAGTTGTACAAACAGTCATTAGAGATTCTAAAGGTAAGGTCGTTAAGAAAAACGCCGCAATAGGTACCGCTGAAATCGACTGCTGCATTGCTAAACTGGTTCATGATGCAATTAATTGTACTTGTAAGTGCAATAAATGTGTGGAAGATTTGAAGAGAGCTGAAACTATTTACCTCTTACTTCAGTCTGCTAGACATGAAGCCTATACTCTTATCAATCCAGAAATGGCTGCTGATAAGGTGAGAAAAGCAAAGGAGTTGTGTACTGAGGTCTGCGCGTGCGGCTGCTAAACATATACGAATGAATAAAGGAGGTAAACATTATATAGTCATACCCACACTGACTGATATATCTGCTGCAAGTGATAACTACGCCGCTAGTACTAGTGTATTTTGCCCTTATAAAGTTATTGGCTCTCATAACGGAGGTAAAGAACCGGTTCAAAGTGAAGGAGGCAAAGTTTTTGCAGAAGGATTCTTTCAAGAGGTTATGGGCATTGTTCCTTCTAAAATTCATTTCTACCACACCGGGTCGACAACGCTCTTAACAGAAGATAACATAGCTACCTGGATAGATAAAATTAGATACAATTACCTAGAAGACGGACATAAGGTAATAAGTATAATATACAATCAAAACGCATTTTCCAATAATAAGTTATATGAGATAGAGTTCAAGGTTTTGTTTGAAGATGGAGATTACCATTCTGTAAAACAGCCTATTATACACTCTATGTGTTTAGATGAGGACTCGGGCATAGTCCTTAACACTGATGAAATATTTGATGCTGAAACTGCAGGAAGCTCTGTATCCTCCCCTGGTAAACATCATGAAAGAAGAGGAACATTAAAGATTTCTAATACTTCTTCAAATTCTAAAGTAATGTCTTTCTATACCTGTGCGTATAGAGATCGTAAGTTTGACAATGAAGGTGTAGCTACTGCATCAAATAGAGACTATTTTCATATGGCATACTACAACTTGCCATTGCTCCAATATACTACTAATGATGCAACATCTGTAACAGCAAATAATGGAGAAGATTATTTGATTGGTACTAGAGGAGCATCGTATGAGTTTAGACAACTCGGAATCAACACTGATTACTCTTATGAATCTGCACAGGGCATAAGTGGGGGAACTTTAGGACACAGTGCTAATGTTGCTGCAGATGAAATTTCTTTGCTTCGACACTTAATTCTCGTACCTGATCAACCAAGTAGTAGTCAAAACAGGTATCTGGAAAATGGAAACAGAAGTATTGACTTTTTCAATACAATATGCGAAGGTATTAATGCCGGCGGAACTACACTGCCCGACGCCGACCAACTTATATTTGATCCTAATTTTCCTCTTCTATCATCCTCAGCTGGGCAAAATAACTTATATGGAGGCAAAAAAGGATTCGCAGGATCTATTAATGGAAATTCATATCCAGCTACAAATACTGAAGTAAATGCATTTTACTTACCAAGTAGTCCCAGTGCTAGAAGAAATGAGGATACGTCTAGAAGAACTGATGGTATAATATATGCAATTAGAAAAGCAGACAACACAGCTTTTAGCAACACTGTTACAGATAATGGGTATGATACAGACGACGACGAGCTTAAATTTATAGCTATAAAGCTATTAGAAGCAAATATTGCACAAACTCCTCCTAATGGTGGAGCTTCTAGTGTGTCGCCTTATGCAAGTATGACTAGTTGGAGCCCTCCAAATGTAGCATCGTCATACAATGCAGGTAATTTAATTTTAACTAACTTAATGTCTCCACAGGATGCAATAAGTAATTTTATATTAGGCAGGCATAGTTTTTATCTCTCTCGTCCTTTTAACGCTAATAACGTTAATGTTGAACAAAGCACATATCAGGCTTCACTTACTGCAGCTCTTTTTAGAAAAGACAAACACCCGAGTTTTACACACGTAAACAACAGTTCTCTAGCAGCGGGTCATACTACTTCAGGAATACAAATAGCCAAAGAAGACGTAAACAATCAAAGATTTATAACTGCAGTACCTTACCACGTATATGTAGACTCTTTTCAAAATATAAAATCAAATACTATATCCTATTCTAGCGGGCAGTCTACTCCTTCTGTAGCTTTTAGTACCTCTTCTCTCGCATCTCTCCGCCTTTTAACAGGAGATAGCGCTTACGGCAACTATAGTATTAGTGTGAACGATGACCAGCCTTCAGCTACAACCGCTGTTAAAGTACGTGAATTTACACTTCAGCACTCGCAACATCCCAATCTATATACTGAATATGTAGCAACGACAGGTCCAGGAGCAGAAATTGAAAATCGTTATATCAACAATACTAATTCAGTCTATAGACCTAGTCTAGATAAAAACTCTGTAAAGTACTCGGCTTCTAACGTATTAGAACCTTTTTTATCAGGACAAAACACCCAAACATTTCAAACGTTTGGCCCCAATCAGACCTTTACGAATACTTACAACACCTATCAGCTTAATGATGATTTGTTTCTTCTTCCGCATGCAGAGATAAAAGGAATAATTACAAACGACGGATACCTTGTTACTGCTTCCGCAGACAATAGGAAGACATATTTAAGAGGATGCGTTGATATGAAAAGGGGAAGAACTCTAGAAGAGAGTAACTATCAATTAGATCTTTTAATAACTCCGGGACTTAGTGTAGGTATAGAATTAACTGAATTACAGTTCACAGCTAAGTATGACGCAGGAATTTCAAATATTTCACCTTCTTTTCTATTTAATTTTGCAGAGGGAATGACCGACGCCCCAAACTGTGGATGTGGAGGAGTTGCTACAGATGTTGAGTGGGAAAATTCAGATAATGAAAATGTAGATACTAATGCACTGGACATATTTGGGATTAAATACACCCCAGGTAGAAACATAATAGATAACAGTTTATTTCCTATAAACACCGACGAATTCTCTCCAGGAACATCCGTAACGGCGGACGATGGAAGCAGTGACACAGATGGCTCACATCCCCTCACACTCACTATTAATATGGACAATGATCAACCAACAGCTCTTGATAGGCCTTTGGTAGATGTAAACTTAAGCAGTTTTCAATGGGATGAAACTTTCACACCTGTATCTAAACTACAAATTGCTCAACGTGAGGGAGAAGCAGATATACAAGTAGGAACTGAAATTGCATTAGGTGCAAATGGCGGATTAGAATTTTCACCACAAACATTTGAATTTGTTGCTGTTGGTGCAGAATTAGTCCGAGATGGAGGTGTAGATCCGGACATCCTAGGATGCACAGATCCTTTAGCTTTAAACTATAACCCAGAAGCAACATTAGATAATGGCGAATGTATATACTGTGATGAAGACGATCCTCTTAATTCAGGTTTTGGAGAGTTTTTATCTGCAGGAATTGGCTTTGGAGGAGTTACAATTAGTCCACAGCCTGCCATTAACAATGGCAATGCACCATTTGATTTATCTAATTTTATAAGTCAAATTGATTGGTGGGGAGGACAGATAGGTAATGCACACAATCATTGGAGCTACGCTCTTAATGCTGCAGTTGCCGCTGATGGTTCAGTAGCAGTACCATACGGAGACGCCTTTGGTGATACTGCTAATCCTTATACAGAATTTAAATTAGAGTTTAACTTTACTCCTTACGATTCTAGCAACTACCCAGGAGACAGTTTACAAACTCTGTTTAACAACTTAATAGCAGACGGATCTTTCAGTGCAAGTGCTTTTTCTTTAACATTCTATGATATTGAAAAGTGGGCTGGAGGTAATAGCGATTACATAGATCTTTACACAGTAGAACAGTTTAATGCTCTGCTAACAGAAGGAGCAAGTACTCCTTCTATTGGAGATATGGTAAACCAAGGAACTGCAACAGCAGCTAAATTTGCATCTTATAATTTAGAAGACAATCCATCTGGATTCATACCAAATGTAACAGACCCTCTCACAGATGGGTTTGGGCAGACATTCTTACAAGCAGGTAAACAATACTTGGTAGTGCTTAATATCAGTATGACTGATATGTTCTCCGCATACATAGATCCTAATTCAGGTAAGCCTATAAGCTGTGGTGTAGAACTTAGAGTACCTTACAACTTCTGGGTTACCTTCTGTGCGTGTGATTTACCTAACGCACCTAACTTTATAGGTAATACAATTGACGACTATGCATGGAGCGGTACAAGTACATTCCCTGCAGGATACAGTTATTATGACCAGTGTCAAACAAGTGCTCAGCCTAGAGTAAAGAGAAGCAATGACGCTGAAGCTGCAGGCTACTGTTTACCAGTACCAGATCCATTTAACTGCGACAACTTTATTGATGCTTGTGTACAGACAGTTACTGCTGACTGTATACCTTTAAATAATGGCACAGGACAGCAGTCATTTGTTGGTGCATTAACAGTAGACGTATTTGGAGCTTTTACAGGAGCGGACAACGCCGATCAGTATGCATTTGTATTTGGGGATGAGTTATTTCAATTTGAGCTGTGGTTGATAGAAGGTATATGGGATGGTACTACACCTGCTCCAGAAGAAGGAATGTACTACAGCTTTCAGAGTCTGGATGACTATCTTGCTCAAGGATTTAACCCATCAAGTAGTGGAGGATTAAACTTAACGTTTACACCCCTAGAAGCAGGCACATATACTGTTGTTATTAATCAGCTATCAGCATTCTCATTCCAAGAAGACTATTATTCTGGAGAGTTAGTGCCTTGCCCAATGACTTCTTTAGATCCTGTTACAGTAGGTTTGGCAGATGGAACTGAATGCCCTGATTTGGTAGTAGGATGTACCGATCCTGATGCCAGTAATTTCAACGAGGAAGCTGATGTTGATGATGGTTCTTGTGAATATATAGACTGTGATGACCTATACCTTTCAGGCAAGATTACTGAAGTTACGGCAGTAAATACAGTTATTAATTGTGTAAATGAAGTACTAGATGCTGAGTCCGATACAACTGCCAATGTACTTGTAGATACAGGAGTTGGATCTCTTACAGTAACTAGCTTTACAGACGACATAACAGGAGGGGGAGATACTGGAACAATAGCAGGTACATTTGTTATGGGGTATTGTCAAATCTTTGACGGTAATGCGGGAGCAGCTATCACCAACCTTTTAGATTTGTTCGGCAGCAGTCAAAATGATCAAATAACAAATACCTCAAGAACAGAAACAATCTTTATATCCGCAGGTGGTGTTAATATTGGAGGTTTCTTAGGGTTTAATCAACCTGCAGGAACACCTATACTTACAACAGGAGCTATATTAGATGCTGGACAATATGTAATAATGCTAATACCTGATTTTTCTATTGTGCAAGATCAAGATTGTACATCAGTATTAGTAGAAAACTTTGATTCTGTATTTATAACTGGTGTGGGGGCTACCTTTAACTATGTTGATTGCCCAACACCCTGTAATGATCAAACTAATCCCGAGGATTGTGGAGATCAAATAGGAGACTGTACAGATCCAAATGCTGAAAACTACAACCCTGATGCAACATTTGATATAGGTAACTGTGATTTTGCTGATCAAGATGAATGTGATCAAAATCCAGATGCTGAAGGATGTGAAGATTGTACAGATGCTTTGGCTAGTGGCCTTACAGGATTTAGAGACTGTGACCAGTTTAATGATACTACGGAAGGGTGCTGTGATCCATTAGCATGTAACTATGACTCTACAGTAGACGTGTGTCTGCAAAGTAGATGTGAATACTGTTGTGATGGAACAGAAGACTGTGTAGATGATCCAGGGCCTGACGAATGTGAAGACGAGAATGGTAATATACTACCCGATTGTGTACAACCTGAGTGTCCAGACCCAGCTAATCCTGATTGTCAAGAACCTCCAGTAGACCCATGTCCTAATGGAGATTGTGGTGGGCCCCCAGAAGCAGAATGTGTTATTCTTGGAAACTGCCCAGAGGGAGGTACCGGAGACGATGAAGATGATGCTGTTATTATAGACGATCCTATTATTGAAGAAGTTACTTGCGCACCTACAGGACTAGGTAACTATTCTACCTTTGATGACGTAAGATTAGCAGCAATGACATGTTCTGCAAATGAAGGAAGTAAACTTTTATTTAAAATCCGCTCTGGAGTGAAAACTGATAGAACAGATCTTATAAAGCTAGAGTTAATTAATTACTTGTTTAACAATGCTATCAATGAGCCTTGTATGGCTAATTGTGACAATACTGACGATCAGAAAGCAATTGCAAAAGGTATTAAAAAGCCTTCTTGTAATGAGAGATGGAAGTCTGGAGGATTTGAAGTATGGACACCTACTAGTACATATGGTAGAGGTGTTACAGTAGCAGTAATAAGATATTCAGCAGGTAAATTAAAAAGAAGATTTTATACTTCTACTGCACCTGTGGGGTCAGGTGATGTACCTCCAAACGTATCTATTGCAAATACAAACGTTTCAAAATGGACTCCCTGTGTAACTGTTAGAGGTAAAAGTTCTAATAACCCAGGAGAGCCAGCATATATTAATAAGCTGTATGAATTTATGGCTAAGTTCTGCGAACAGTGTTCAGTATACCAAACAACCCCAGGACTTGGACAAGGAACTTCTGCAGAACGAGACCCAAAAGAAGCACCGGGCCCATCAGGACTCGTTGATGAAAATGGTAACGAAATAAAACTTTTTTAAAATGGCATTAAGAGCTAAAGACTTAAGTAAAAAAACTAAAAGTAGCGTCACTACAAATGAGGTGCTTATAGTACAAAATACAGATACTAACAAAGCTAGTCAGTTTCCAATTGACGACGTATTTCCTATGCTCCAAGATGGAGCTACCGCCTCAGGCAGTAAAACTTTAGGAAGTGCATTAGGAACATCCACAACAACTCGGTTGTTTGTAGGTGGGGGATTTGGAAGTAGTATTACAGGCAGTGATAAAAATACACTTATATTTAAAGGTATTCGTTCTAATGATACTGTTTTAGAAATTAAAAATGAAACACTCTCAGGCGATGCTACTAAAGGAAACTTAGTAATAGACTTTAATCAATCTCTTTTAGATCTTAGTGCTTGTAGTAATGCTAGTTCCGGGTTTTTAAGCACTGTAAACTTAGCATCTAATGTAGGAGCTACAATATTACCTGTAGCAAATGGAGGTACTGGCGTAGCAGCACTTGCTGATAAAGCTGTACTGATTACACAAGACTCAGGTACAGATACTGTTGCTGCAGCTGCAATGTCTACAAATGGACAGCTTCTCATAGGAGGATCTTCTGGTCCTGCAGTAGC
>TARA_R110002012_G_scaffold321843_1_pt1 | contig 10714 bp, 1 predicted proteins | sample TARA_R110002012 | Tara Oceans TARA_R110002012 (sample SAMEA4396515) | marine metagenome | biome: Westerlies Biome; feature: [DCM] deep chlorophyll maximum layer (ENVO:01000326); material: water (ENVO:00002006), including particulate matter (ENVO:01000060) such as... | depth 40 m
CTAAAGCTGCAGGAACGTAATAATATTCCATAAAAGTGCTAATTCTTTTATTTTGATAATTATTATCAATTTTGTCAATTTCTCTAATAATTCTTCTATATTGACCGTCTGTAAATTCAAAGCTGCTTAACCAAGGTTTTTCAAATAAATGCTCTGCGACATCATTTAAATATGTTTCTCCTTTAAAATTATCAGAAGAATGACCTCCAATCTTACCAATAAATTTTACTATATTCTTTTTGCTATTCCAGTGTTTTTCTACAGCATCAAAATTTGGATTAAACTCTCCATACCAACAACTCATATCTTTCTCCTATTTACAATTTGCAATTTTATTATCTATAGTTTTTTCATTCCAATTGCTAAATGAATTTCTAACTTCTCTTATATTGAATTCACCCTTAACTTCTTTGTTCTTTTCTCCTACAGTATCTTTAATTTTATAACCTTTTTTTAATATCATTTCAGCATCTGGTGTAATAACTCCATGCATTAATGATAATATAGGTTTATTAGCTTTATCATAATCTATCTGCCATTTTTTCATGTAAAGACTACTAGGTTGTAAATCTAAAGTAGATTCGTTTGTAAAGCCCATTAAATAGTCTTTATTTTGATTATATTCTTTAATTATCTGTCTTGCTACACCTTGATATTCATTATCATTCAACCATTGAAACACATCTTTAAAAACTCTTTCATTTAATTTTAATAATGCTAATTCTTGGTCTCCTTGCACAAATTGTCTTTGTAACTGATCTGGAACAAGTAATAATTTAGACAAATAATATACAGAAGATTCTTCTGAACTAAAATCTATATTATTATACTGAACTTTTCTAGCATCATTAAATAAAGCAGGGTCTTTGTTGCTATTATAGTATTTATCTAAAGCTAATTTTCTTTCTAATCCAGCATAAGTAAAGATATCAGCTATTTGCGATTTATTTTCCCTAAATTTATTTAAAGCATCTATCCAGACTCTTTTTATGTTTTTAGATGTTTGCAAACTAAATTGCTCAACTCTATTGAAATTTTCTACAAAATCTCTAGGAACGTCATTAGAAACATAATGCCATGCATATCCATCAAGTGACTGCTCCCTGCTTAGTCTGTGACCTATAACAGGATTGTCTAATACTAAATACTCACTATTTTTCCTAAAAGTAAATTTACTACTTTTATTCCAAGTATTTACAAATTTCAAGTTTTTAAAGTTAATAGTCCCATCATCTCCATATAACTTACCTGTTATTGCATAAATACTTTTATCTTTTTTATCATTATTAAATCGAGTTTGATCAAAGCGATAAGTCGCTACTCTTTTTTTAATTTGACCTTTGTCTTGTCCTGCTAAATAATCCTTATGCCTTAAATTCACTAAAACTTCTCTAGATTTTATAGCAGATATTAATCTATCAGACACACCTGCTATTTCTGTAGTATTAGGATTTTTGAATCCAGATAAATACTGCAACTTGTTTTCTAAATTAGCTATATCAGAAGTAATTATATCAAATACAAGGCTTGCATTTTCAGCATTTTTAACCCATCTATTTTTAGACCCAAAGTCAAATGCAGTGTCTCCGTTATCCATAATCTGCTCATCTGTTATTCCTAAAATTCTAAACATATGTATTTTTTCCATAAATTCATTTGTAATAAACTTGCTTCGTTCATATTGTTTGGGATTGTAGTGACCCCAAGCATTATCTAATTCGACAGCTTTAAACATTTTATCTTTTACTACTGCATCCATTACATATCCACTATTAGAGCTCTTTATTTGTTCATCTACTGTTCCTGCAAATTTAATAACAGATCTATTAGGTTTTATTCTTTTTGTCAATATCTTTCTTTTAAAATCATCAAAGTTTGTAGGAAAGATTTCTCTTTTTTCAGAATCAAAAAACATTGGAATTAACTCATTCATTTTAGCATTTAAATTAATATTAGGGTCGTTTTGATATTTGTAAAGCAATCTATTTAATACATATTCATCTGGAGATCTAAAAAACCTTTTGATATCAGCATAAAATGATTGCAAATCATAAGATGTAGCGTTTTTACCACCTTGTTCTGAATATATCTGATTAAATAAAGAGGCAGGTCTTCTTAATATATTGACAACTTCACTGACAATATCTCTTGACACACCATTTTTTGAATCTTTACCTATATTTAAAACTTGCCTGTTATATTCTTGCTCTATTGGATTACTATACATCATAAAATCTATTGGATTTTTAATGATTTCAGGTTCAATTCTAGAAACAAAATCTACAGCTGATTGATTTACCTTGTTGAATCTTCTGAAAATATCTCCGTTTTCTACTAAATTTTTAGCACCAAAATCTAAAGTTTTATTTAAATCCATTCTATTTCCGTCACCAAAATCTACACTAAAGCCTGAAAGATACATCCACTGTAGGGCGCTTTGCATACCTATAACTTTTCCAACAGCTCTTTGATCATTAATCATACTTTTTTTAGTTATAGATAAATTAGAACCTCCTTCAGAACTTAAAACACTACCTGCTGGAGCAAGTGTTCCATCAGCATTATTAAATTCAGTACCAAAAATATTTGCATCTCTTACGCCAGCATCATAAACTTTAAAGTTTTCATCAACACTAGATGTCCTATAAGATTGTTTTAAAAATTCAAACTTATTGCCTTGAAAATCAAAAGTAAATCTTACCTTATCTCCATCATGGTCAGCTTGTAAATTAGCAGCAATATCAAAAGGATTAACTTTATACATTGTTCCAGCATCTTCTATAGATGTTCTTTCAGCGTTACTTCTAATTCTTAATCTTGTAGGAATAAAGTCAGATACAGATTTTCTTGGACCTCTTTCATTTAATACAACTAAAGATAATTTATACTTATCTATATTTTTAAAAGTTGCTGCATCTTTGTTTCTAAATGGTGCTATTACATTATCGTTAAAACCCTTTTCTCCAAGAATACCTTTTTCAATATAAGACTGAACATCATGCAGGCTAGGTAATACATCTCCAGTAGCTTGAAGTCTAGTTTGAGTTTTTCCTTCTAAAGTTAAACCTAGTCTTTCAATAATAGCTTTTACTTCTTTTGGTACATTACCACCATACATGCCTTTTTTATCAGTCAACTTATTAATAAATGGTTGCAAAGCACCATCTAATGTATAACCAGCAGCATCGTAATCTTGAAATGCTGTATAAGTTTTATAATTTTTGCCGTCATATTTTATAAGCCAATCAACATCATTAACTCTTATAGAAAACACTAAATCATCTATATTGCTTACTCTCATTTGAGTTGCATCATAGCCTAATGTACTTTCGCCTAATTGCAACCTTACTGCAGCTCTTTCAGTTTTTTCCATACCAAACCCTCGATCATTTTTAACATATAAATCAGCTGACAAAGGATTAGAAGCTTCTAAATCAGGAGCAACAAAAGGATTAGCAAATTTTGAATTTTTAGGTTTAAGTATTGTAGGTAACGCTTTATCTTCCCAAGATCTCATAATAGCTTCTCTTAAAACAGGATTTTTTGTTGTTAGCCCTAAATCTAACATCATCATTCCCCAATCTTCAATACTACTTTCATATACATTATTAGTTTGTTTTTTAAAATTATCAACAGCATTGCCTAATTCAGTAATAGCGCCGTCTCTTATATTGTGACTAAAGCCCATTACTTTGTTAATTGTATTTCCTAAATTCATATAACCGTCTCTTATAATAACAGCATTATCTTTAGATTGGTAATGAGCCCAAGGATGTGGAACTGCTGCATTAGCTGTAACATGTCCATTGAACTTTATACCTATACCGTCTAGATTACTGTACATGACATTATTATCTGTCATATTTTTTATAGTTTTTCCTAAATTAGATTCAGTACTAACATAGCCACTAACTGGCATTTTATCAATAGCAAGACCTGAAATACTTTTTAAAGCTGATTGACCTGCTAAAAATCTTAACCCTTTTGATTCCATTCTTTTTGCATGTCGAGCATCATAAATAAATAAACCTTTTCCCATAACAATATATTGAACATCATTACCAGATTGAGCCATAGAGCCTTTAAATCCATTAATGTAATCATTTTCAGCCAACATAGTTAAAAATAAATTCCTCATATCTTTATCAATATACAAAGCACCATCAATAGCAGATTTGTCTAAAGTGCCTATAAAATTATTAACATCATCATATCTATCTGATACATGCTTTTTAAGACTAGGGTCATTAATTTGATTATTAGCATCATATTTAACTCTTTCTCTAATTAATAAAGTATTTAAGCCTCCTTCATATTCATCGTCTAATACTCCTATTTTTAGACCACCCTTACCTGATTCATAATCTACTAAATCCGAAAGTATTTTTTCTATTGAATTAATTCGTGAAGTTGGTAATTTAATATCTCCCGCATTAATCTTATTATATATAGATTCTATAGCTGTTCTGTTAGGAAGCATTTTCATAGAACCGCCTTCTCCTAACTTAATATATTTCAATAGTTTCATATTTAAACCATAATGCCCTTTTGGACCATTAAATGCTCTCACTGCAGAAGGACTCCAAGTTTTATCAAAAGATGTAGTGTTTAATTCAGATATATAAAGCGCTTGTATTTTAGCAGATATATTTTTTACACTAGCAGGATTAAAAACTTGTTTAAAGTTTTCTAATGTACCTTTTTCTAGCATTCCAGTAGTCTCACCTCCTGTAATTCTTGCAATAGATTGATTATACCATTTTGAGTATTCTGCATTTAAACTTTTAATAGAAGCATCATTTTCTACAAATGCTAATGGTCTTCCAAAAGAAACATCTATATATCTAATATTTCCTTCAGGAATCATAGCTTGCGCTCTTACTGCATCGTCTGCTTCTAACACACCATTTTCTTTAATAGATTTAGTAATATATTTATCACTAGGCAAGTTAACGCCTATACCATTAAATAGTTTTTCAATATTTTCAACATTAGATATATTACCTTCATAACGACTGTTCATTATGCCTGATTTAGCAATAAAGTATAATTCGACTCCCTTGTTATTTAAATCTTCTACTCTCTTGTGAGAAGGAGTAATAAACTCAGAATTATCTATAGCAGGGACCCATTCTCTTACAAGTACTGAACTTAATGTACCATCTTCATTTGGAATTAATTTCTCCCTAACTTTAACAATCATTACATCATTAGTACTATTAGTAATCCAAGATAAATATAAAAGATTTTCATCTAACGTTCTACCGTCTACTGATTTAGTTAAATAACTAGAATTTTCACTACTTATTAAATCTTTTACACTTTTAAAATTTTGATTTTTTAACATAGCAAATACACTTGGTCTAATTTGATTATCTTTATCAAGTAACCCATATTCGTTAGCAATACTAATTTTATCTTTATTCCTAGCAATTTTATGATTATGCATAAATCTTTCAAAGCTATCTACCATATGAGATTGATCAATATTGCCTGGCATATTTCTACCTACCTGTACTTGAGTTACGCCTTGAATTAATTGAACTAAATCTTTATAGCTATTACTTGCAGTAAAGCTGTCAAATAACTCACTAATAGAAGCCTTTTTTACATTTCCTTTATATGCATTACTTAAATTATCAATTAAAGACATATAGTTAGTAATAGAATCCATTCTTTGTTCAGACGCTCCATACAATATTTCCATTAATTTTCTTTCAACGCTTTGAGATGCCATTCTTTCACTACTAATCATGTTGTTTATAGCTTCATATGCAGTGCCTGTTTCTGGAGCTAAATCTTGAGTTAATTTTACAGCTAACTGTTTATCTATTATAGCATCAGCTATACCAGTTTCTAGTTGGCTATATATAGCAGGATCTATAATATTTTTCAAATTCTCTAATGCTAATCTAGCATCATCATAACTTCCCTTTTTAACAAACAATGCCATTTGTTCTAAATCGTGAGTATATTTTCTATGATTAAATTTAAGTCTTCCAGAGTCTATGATATCGCCTATACTTTTGTCTATTTCTTGACTATATATTTCAGGAATCATTTTATGTATTTTCTTTAATGATTCAATATTAGGTTCTTTTCCAGCAGTAAAGTCAAACTCTAAAGCACCTGGTCTTTGTATATACTTTCCTTCACCTCCTATAGCATTTAATATATCATTTGCATAACGAGTATATTCTCCTAAATCTAATCCAGATTCATCTTTTATTAAATTTTGTATAGCTTCGTCATTATTTAGCAAGATACCTTCTTCAGTAACTATAGCTAAACCACTTTCTTCTAAACTTTTTACAATTCTTATGTGTTCATTTTTCAAACCTAAATTTTCATAGGCTCTATTCTCAAACAAAGATTGAAATTTACTATCTTTAAATAAGTTTTCCGCATTAACACCGAATCCTCTAGAATCATAACTTCCAATAATATCATTAACATCTTTTTCTCTTATGTTTATCTGCTCGCCATTATTTGTAATTCTTTTAGTTTTATTACTTCCATGATAAAATGCTGAAACAATGCCATGAAATTTTTCATAAGTATTAGAATCTATATCTAAACTTTGGTTTTTATCATCTACTATTCTGTAGTTTTCAGGAGCATATATAAAACCTTCTCTCATAAGTTTTTCTTCTACAGCACTTTTAAAACTAATATCTTCTGGAGTCATTTTATCTAAATTTCTACTTGCTACAATATCCCCTAATCTTTTAGTGCCTTCTATTTCTTTAGAATTTAAATAATCTGCTAAAAATGTATTATCTTCAGGATTTCCTATATTAATATAAAAGTTAATTTTATCGGCAGATGTACCAAAAGCATTAGACTTTATAGTATCTCTAAATCTAGAATTTATATTCTCTAATCTCTTTATAGCTTTTGGATTTGAAGATAAATCAGTTAATCCATATCCAGCACTTCCAGTCATTTCTTCTGCTAAACCTTTAGACTTTAAGTTAATTAATAAATTATCTAACTCTACTAACTGCGATACAGATAAATCAGGATTCTCGTCTAAGTTTAAATTATCATAATTAATTTTACCATACCTAATCTTACCTTGACTATCAACAGTTAAATTAATAATTTTATCATTAGCACCCTCTTCACTATCTCTAGCTAAACTTAATAAATAATCTTCATACATTTTACCTGTTGCTTTTGCAGAATTAACTCTAAAAGTATCCATAAAATCTTGGTATCTTACATTTTTTAAAGAATTATCGCCTACTACAATATTGTTTAATTCTTGTTGCATTGCAGCATTTTGTTCAGGAGTAAGTTTTGTATAATCTGGACTAGAAACACCTGCTCCTAAATCATCAATACTATTACTCATTCTCATTAAATACGCTAATGGGTTATATTCATCAATAATTGTACCTTTTATTGAAGAAGCATCAGTGTTATCAAAAACAATCTTATTAGCATATTCGCTATATATTCTATGAATTTCCTTTGCTGTAGGGTCAAAAGCAAGACCAGCATGTCTTTGGACTTGAGTATCTTGCATTCCTTTTATACTTAAATATTGAGACATATCACTATGGTCTATGCCTAATACATTCATTAATTCATAAGTTTTTTGTATCTCTAAAGCTTGGTGATCACTACTTCTTCTTGCAGGATCCATTAACCATCCACCCTTACCTTTAGCCATTAAACCACCTATTAATAAATGTGTTAAAACTTCTTCTTCTGGTAAATTCCTTAATGCATTCATATTATCACTAAACATAGATACATTCATTACACCTGCGCCAATAGCCATTCTCGACATTGAACCAAGACTTACAAAATCCTTACCCCATTCTTTACCCCACATTTTGACTTGATCAAATTTACCAATGCTTTTTTGAATATTTTTCATTATATGAACAGCGTTTTTTAAAACTTTGGGATTGTTAAAATTCATGTTAGCTAATTCATTAACAGAATACATTTTACCATCAACACCTTTAAACTTAGTAGCTTTTAATATGCTGTTATAACTACCTCCTGTAACTATTTTCATTAAATCTTTTAAGTCTTGAGGTCCAGTAGCACTTTTAACAAGTTTGTCGTAATTTGTCCTTTTATGCTCTCTCTTTAAAATCTGCCATAATTCACCCATTCTTCTTTCACCACCACCTCCAATAGCTCTTACTAATGGAAATGCAAAAGACATTGCTAAAGAATGACCTAATGTTCCCCATGGCCTATATTCATACTCTTCTGGTTTAGCTTGAGATGTAATATAGTTATGAATCATGCCTTGTCCAGTTAATACAATTGCATCTTGAGCTACATCACCTGCATATAAAGCAAGATTTTTAGGAGCTCCCTTTCTAGTAAAATAATTAAGAGCCCAAGAGTGTATAGTGTTTACGTGTTTATTAGGATCTTTTAACCCATCTCCTATATAATCGACAGCTTCTTTAATCATTTTTTTATCAACTTTTAAACCAGCTCTAGTTAAACCGCTAGTTAATGACATTTCTATATTATATTTAATAGTTCTGTTTGCTTGCTCTAGCATTTCTCCACCAAACTCATGTTTATACAATACATCAGCTATATCTTTTTTAGCTCCTGCACGTGCACTTTTTATAATAACTTGTTGAGTTTGTTTTTTAATAGCTTCATCTTTAATTTCTGCTACTACTTTTTGGCCTGCTTTTTTAGTTACTTCTCTTACTGCAGCTCTAGAGCCTTTTATAGCAGATTGACCTAATCTTGCTACTTTTGAAAAACCAGCCATTGGAACAAACATACCTGTAGCTTCTCCAATAGCAGCACCTACTCTTTGAGCTGTATTTTTCTCTGCCCAAGGTGTAGACCAAGTATTACCTGACGAAACTTCTGCTAAATCTAAAGCACCCATGCTAGCAGAAGAACCAAAATGCCATAGCGCAGATCCTAAAAAATCATATAAATTACCGCTTTCTGTTGGAGCAGCAGTTGGAGTACCTGATAATGTTGGATATAAAAAGCTATCAACAGCTCTGTCAGGACTTTGAGGAGGACTGTCATCTAATATGCTATCCTTGCTAGTATTAAATAAATCTTGTAAATAATCTAAATCTTCTGTTGTAAAACCGTTACTCATAACTCTCCTTTATATAATTAATATGCTTGATTTTTTTCAACTAATATCATAGCCATAAATTGCCTTAATAACTCTTCTTGTTTTTTATAATTATCATCTCCCATATGAAATAAACTAGATTCTTCTACTTGAGATTCATATAAATTTAATACAGATTTTTCAAACCCACCTGGCAATCCATTTAAAAACCCTCTAGATAATAATTTCCAAGATTTTTCATCTATTCCTAAAAATTCAGCAATTGCTTCCGTATCTCTTTCTTCGTTTATAGGAAATTCATTAGTAATAAGAGTTAATATATTTTCATATTTTTCTAATCCTTTAGATACCTCTGTAGGGTGAGATTCTCTTGCAACAATTATATTCTTACCATACTTTGAAAGCATATGCCCAATAAATTGACCAGAAACATATTTACTTGTTCCTAAATCTTTAAAATCTAAATTTTTCAATGAATCAATATTAGAAAATAAACCCTTTAAAGCTTGACTTACTTGACCATCTGTGTTACTAATTTTCAAATTACTAGTCTCTAAAGCTATAGTTTCTTTCCACATATTATACTCACTTTCAAAACTGTTTGGAATAGAAAGGTAATCTCTATTGGCAATATTCAGAAGATTAACTCCTTTTATGTAGTTATCTTTTTCATATTTAAAAAGATCTTTTGTTTTTTCTTCATCACTCTTTACAGAATATAATTCCCATTGTTTTCTATTTTCTGCAGGCATATTTGCAATACTAGTAGGATATAATATATTATAATATATATCCGTTTTTAATTTATTATAATTTTCAAATCCATTAGTAACAGTTTCTAGGTATGTAGTATCTATTCCTAATTTGAAGGCTAAACTTTTCATTTCTTTGCTAGTTAAAGTATCTAAGCTCTCAAAGGCCTTTGTTTTACTTATAGGTTGAATTAAACTATCTTGAATACCGTCTAAAGTATTATCAATAGTTTTTATTTGATTCATATATTTTAAGTCTGTACCTTGGTGAATAGTTTTAACAGTATCTGTTACAACTCCCAAAGTATCATCTCCTAACATACTTAAAGTTGTGTCTATACTGTCTGTATATGTAGAATCAGATAATTCAGGAAATTCAGTCTTCAATGAATCTATGTTTATAGTTTCTGGATTAGAATTTTCAAATAAATTAGTTAACATATCTATTTTATCATTACCTGAATTTTCAACTATTGAATTTTTATTATCAAACCATTCTAATGATTCTGCTAAATTACGTGCTTCTTCTTTAGTTGCCAAACTTCTGTTAGCAACAATATTCTTTATAGTTAAATTAAGTTGTTGATCTGCAAATTTATTAGCATTCATTAATATTTGGTTAGCTTGTTTTTCGCTAAATATTTCTTTAATCCAATAGTCTTGACTATGCTTACGATGTTCTTTTTGAGTCCATGCAGGGCTCCAGCCATATTTATCTCCACTTGCTACTAGTTCGTCTTCTATAATATCTTTTAAATATAAGTGTCGAGCACTTTCCCATAACCCAGTATTACTAGGCTTTGAAAGTGTTTTAGTTGTATATTTTCCATTTTTTACTACTAATTCCATATTAGAAAGTAAAGCGTGTTTTAAACTA
>TARA_R110002012_G_scaffold62050_2_pt1 | contig 10711 bp, 12 predicted proteins | sample TARA_R110002012 | Tara Oceans TARA_R110002012 (sample SAMEA4396515) | marine metagenome | biome: Westerlies Biome; feature: [DCM] deep chlorophyll maximum layer (ENVO:01000326); material: water (ENVO:00002006), including particulate matter (ENVO:01000060) such as... | depth 40 m
CAAATCTTTGTTGCTTGAAAATAACCACATCTTCAGAGGCTTACCTCGCCACCTTTCAAAAAGTAGCATATGCAAGGCTTTAATTCTAAGAGTAGTAGATTTACTATGGTCTCTTGGTGCTATGATACAGACTCTATGAACCTGTGCGTCACCTCTTTCTCCATACAGGTCTAACCATTCACCTATATGCTCGCCCCAATTATAACCTAGCCATTCATAGAAATGTCTGACATCATACTTAGACCTCTCAAGATGAAGGGCAGTCATTATTCTTGATGACATCATTCTTCCTCCATATTAAAGAAAAGCGGGAGACCTACCCACTCTGCTATGCCGAGAGCAAGTTGTTCTGCTTCTGACCTATCTATTACAATACCTACGATATAGTCTTCACTAAAGATATTTAGAGCAATTAGGTTATCTGTCAATTCTGTTAATTGAGCATCCTTTTCTTTAGAAGTCCAAATCTTCGCCATCTTCGTCTTCTCCATTGAGTGCTTTTAGTGTCCTAAGACCATGCCTCAAATCAGAGAATGCTTGAATCTCTCTTGTGTGAGGGGAGAGGATGACAACAGGGCAAGTTGGTCTTTCACGAGGGAAACCACACATCTCACCGAAGGTATCTACAATCTTATATGCGCCCGGTCTAACAGCCCAACGCTCAAGACCATGTTTAGTAAAAGGGGAAACAAGAGGGGTATGGTGATGACCTACTACTCCTATATCAAAATCTGCTTCGCCGTCATCCCACATCTTCTTAACAACACGACTTGGGTCTATCTGTGAATTACCTCTGCGCTTATGTCTTACAGATATATGGTATGGCTGGTCGCCAATCCATAATCTGATGTTTAATTCATGAGCATGGTAAAGTACCGACCTATCTTCTGCAAACTTCTTTAGAGGGTCATAGTCTGTCATTCCAGCAGTCCATAAATCGTGATTACCTGCAACAATAGCCATAAGAGATTTCGGAGTCATGTCTAAGTAATGCTCGCATAGTTTCCATTGAACAGAAGGGGGGATTGGTGCTTTCATAGCAGGTCTTGGTTTGTCTACAATGAAGTTATCAATATAGTCACCTGCATGTATAATGAAACAGTTTTCTGTTCTTTCAACCATCTCTGTATCTAAACGAAGTCTTTCATGGTCACAGAAAGGATTGCCTATATGCTGGTCACTTGCGAATGCTATTGCGATATACTTACCTTCATCATTATTCACGCGAATATCAGCCCATCTATTATGCTCAACATTCTGAATAGCAACTTTAGACTTTTCTTCTATTGCAGCCCATAAGTCTTCTTTACTACCAGCCGCTTTCTTTAGATGCTCTATTACAAAGTGTGGTTTTTCGGTTCTAGTGATAGCCCCATTTTCATATGCTTGTCTAACACGGTTTCGCCATGCTTCTACGCTGATACCATTGTCTCTGCGGTATAACATACGAGCAAGAGACATAACAGAGCCATCCCAGACCTTCGGAATAGCACTATTGTACCTCTCTTCTATATCTGGAAACAATTTAGGGTTATTTTTTTTCATTCTGTCTATAAATTGCGCCCAAGCACTGTAAGAGTGGTCTGGGTACTCATTTGCTAACCATCTAGCATAATGTGTAACTACACCATTGTATTTATCTAAGTTTTCTACAACTATCGCCTTGCGTTCCTCGCTTCGCATACCAATACTACATACTTTTTACTTATTAAACCCTTCTCTAACTAATTATTTCTACTGTATTGAAAGATTTCAGAAAGAAATAACCGTTATACTGCGCCTTAGACCACTTTATTCTTTATTATTTCCTTATATTTAGAAATTATTGCCGCTTTTAGACCATTATTAGTATTAATATAATTATATCTAAAGAAATAATAAAGAATTAAGGCTTTTTTAGAGCAGTATTCCGTTTATTTCTTTCTGATTTCTTTCTCAGACTAGAAATAAAAAGAAATACACCAAGCCACCACAGTATTTCAAGAAGAAGTAAAAAGCCAGCATATTTGGCTAAAACCTCTAACATATTACTAAATAAACACGAATGTTACATAAAAATGCTTATGGTTTACCCATTCATTGATAAATCATGTCGTATGTAAACCCTTCATGGCGCGGAAACCATTACTAGCCCGACTTTTTGGTTCGGGTAATAAAAAGGAAGTTGTATTAGATGCTGCTGAAGCAAATACTCTAAATCATAGTGTAACACATAGACACCCTTTAGTATTAGCAGCAGGTATGTCAGACATTGTAGACGAATCTAATAAATTACGAGATAACAGTAATTACGATAATGATTTCTATCTATTTGATGATATGCTAAAGTTAGACCCAGAGTTAAACGGTGCGGTTCGTGCTGTTAGCCTTACGGCTAACAATTACCATATAGATTACACTAGAGCCAAAAATGCTAGAATTAGAGATGCTATTAAATTACTTACAGAAGAAACTTTAGACTTTGACGATTTTCTAATTAATGCTATGAGAAATATGATGGTCTACGGAAATGACATAAACAAATATGTCGGTACTTCAAGAGAAGGCGTTACTGAATTACAGTCTCTACCTATAGCGCAGATAACAATACTAGATTCAAGGGGTCTAAACGACACTACAGACGAAAACAACCCTGTAATTATAGCAGAGAGATACTTCCTAAGAGAAGGAGAAACTACTGTTGAAGAAATACCATCAAATGAGATTCTTCACATAAAGACTGATTATAGGTCTAATTGGTTTACAGATAGTGAAGGTAGAGAGACTTATGGCATATGGGGTGCTTCAAGATTTACATCTCTTAAACAAGCCATTCGTGCTAAATACAATAGCATGAATAACCGTATATCTCTTGAAGATGCTATGACTAAGCAATACATAACCATTGACAAAAGCGCAATAGCGCACATACAAGACCCAAATGAACAGAGAGAAAGATTAAAGTTTATTATGGAACAGATTGTTGCTACACTTGAGTCTCTTAGAGGAGACCAAGTACCTATATTCCCAGACTATGTAACCATTCAGCACATAGACCAAAGAACCGCTATACCAGACACAACTTCTTTCCTTGACAATGTAAATGCTGATATTGCAGCAGTATTACAAGTGCCAAGAACGGCTGCTGGTCAAGAAAAAGGTTCTACCTTTGCGGCATCGTATACTGCTAACCAATGGTCTACTACTGCAATTAAGAGAATGTTAAGTATTCTAAATCAATCAATAAGGGCTTTGTTTTCAAAGCATCTTGAATTATTGAAGATAGACCATACAATATCAGACTTACCTAGAGTAGTTTTTGAACCAATTGACGAAGAATCCCCTCTAGACAAGATGCGTAGAGCAAATATGGGCTACGGTGCTGGCATTCTAAATCTAAATCAATCTTTAGACATTGTAGGTCTTCCAGAATTAGGGGAAGAAGGAGATGTCAGAAAAGATGGTTCTTCTAGCGAACCTATGGGTGAAATGCCTCGTGATGGCGAGAGAGTTAATAACAAACCGACAAATGAGGATGAACCTGTAGATGAGGCGGAAAACGATGAACCAAGCGAATGATGTTGTAGGATTTAGGTTAGATGCCGTAGAAGAAGATGTACGAGATTTGAAATCCCTTACTGTAAAGATTGTAGAAGCACAGACTAGAACAGATGCTCGTCTTGCAGGTCTAGAAGGCCAACTTAGAATACAGAACGATGTTCTAACACAAGGCTTCAAATTAATGCAGAGAGTTATTATGGCGGGAATAGGTATAATTAGTATAGTTGTAACCGGAACGCAAGTGATGTAGACATGATGTTCATAATGATACACAGTCATGAAGATTTAGAGTATTATTGGGGTTCTAAGTTACTAAGGGCTAGCGAAAAAGGCTATCCAGCCATCTATGATGAAGGTCTACATTGGGTAATGTTCAAAGACCAACTGCCTGTAGCATACACTACATCTATTGATTGCGGAGACTTTGTTTTTGTTGGAAATACCTATGTGCGAAAAGAATATCGCAAACAAGGTCTACATTCGCAATTATTAGAATATAGGAATGAAAAATTAGGAAATATCACTAAACTAACAATAGTTAATCCAATAGAAAACTCTAAGATGGAACATCTAGTAAAGGTTATTAAACGATTAGGATATAAAAAGGTTCAAAAGTTATCCGATGTATCAGATTTACTGTCGGACACTAGTTTCTATGGAATTGACGCTGAGAAACAAGAAGTTTGGAGGTTAGATTATGAAAAATAAACAAAAACAATCATTTAATGACCGTATGGTCAAACGAACAGTATTACCTACTATCTATCTATGGTTGCTTGCCGCAGGTTCAGTAGTGGCTATGGGTATATGGAAACCAGATGTGGTTCTAATGAATCTTGATGGTTTCATAGCATTATTAGCAATTATTAGCGGCGTTGCCGTACCTGCGCTTGGTACAGTGCTTCGTATGTGGGAATCGGAACAGACTCAAGAAGTTGATAACATTCCTACTGAATTAAAGCATGACCGTGACCGTGATGCGGCTACTAAAGAACATATCATAGAATTAGAAAAGATTGCACAAAAACATGAACATCTTCTTGCACAGATGGCACAAGAACACGCACAAGAGATGGATAAAATTAGAGCAGACTTGAAATTAACTACTTTAGAACCTGTAAAGAAAAAGAAGGCGTGATGTAGATGTCTTCTGAAACAGTAGAGGCTCTACAGTACGGTAAACCAAAGAAAAACGACCCACGCAAGACTCCCGCCCCTCCAAAAGATAGGAAAAAGGGTTCTAAGAAAAATAAACCGGGTTCTGCTAAGAAACCAAACTCGTCAATTAAGATGAGTAAGGAAACAGAGTCTAGAATCCGTAATCTTATGCAAGAACACAATAAGAAGGTAGCAAAGAAAGGTAAAGGTTCAAAAGCAACTATGGGTAGGCTAAAATCTGTCTTTCGTAGGGGTGCTGGTGCTTTTAGCCGTTCTCACGCACCCAATATGTCAAGAAGTGGATGGGGAGTTGCTAGAGTCAAAGCATTCCTATATCTTTTGCGAAACGGAAGACCAAGCAACCCAAACTACAAGCAAGACAATGACTTATTGCCTAAATCACACCCAAGAGCAAGTGAAGACTCTGAAGATTACGAAGATTGGGATAACGAGGTCTTTAGTGCCGCCGAATATCAAGGAAGAAAGGTAACTCTAAACAAACCATTCCGCACACCCGGCAAAAAGAAAAAGTTTGCAGTATATGTTCAGAATCCCGCAGGTAAAGTCATAATTGTTCGATTTGGCGACCCTAACATGGAAATTAAGCGTGACGACCCTAAAAGGCGCAAAGCATTCCGTGACCGTCATAATTGCTCTGAAAAGAAAGATAAAACTACACCCGGATATTGGTCTTGTTATCAATGGCGTAGTGGTTCTAAGGTTAAAGGTAGTGAAGACTTTAATAAGACATCTGATTGCTTAGAGTCAGATATGGGCTGCGGCTGTGGGTGCAAAGAGACAGTAGAGGCAAAGATGGAAGATTACATCTTTATGGATAAAGAGGCTGCTATTAAGAAGTCTCAAGAAATAGGTTTCAAAGGAGAGATTCACGAATCTACTACAGCAGATGGAGGCACACTGTACTTCCCTGCTAAGACAGAAGATGAGTTTCTAACTTGGTATCGCAAAAACGACCCAGATGCAGAAAATGAATTATCTGCCGCAGAACCTACTCCTAAAGACGACGAAACTCACGACCAATACATGTCTCGATGTCAAGAGATGGGTTATTCTGAAGAAGAGTGTATGGCTGCACATAAAGGTCACAGTTTTATGGATGAAGAGAAGGTAGAAGGATATGGCGGCGGCGGAGGCGGCGGTTATAGCAAACCGGATAATTCTTGTAAAGACGGCTATGAAAAAAGAAATGGTATGTGTGTAAAGGTTGCATTTAACTTAGATGTAGATGTTACAGTAGATGAGACTGTAATAGAAGCAAGTACCGGAAGACAGATTGTAAGAATTACAGGAATAGCATTCCATGATGGTATAAATAAAAATGGATGGCAACTTACTCGCAAAGGTGCAGAGTTAGCAGTATCGCAAATGGTCGGTGCAGATTTAACATTAAACCACCCTCCCGCAGAGAATGGTAGATTTACTCGCAATATGGATGGCGGAGTAAAAGATGCTATAGTAGGTATAGTAACTGATGCTTTTATCGTAGACACTGAACAAGGCTGGGATGTGGGCTTCAAAGCAGAAGTCCACAGGCCAGAATTGTTTGAGGCTCTAGAGTCTGGCATGTGGCTACGCCCAGACTACGGAGTATCTATTGGCGGAACAGGTATACCGGATTCGGTTACAGAACACAAAGATGGTAAAGTAATAATGACATTTGAAAGCGATTTTAAGTTAGACCATCTAGCAATAGTCCATAGACCGGCTTATCCTCGTGCAAATATAAAAAGTGTTGAAAAACTAGAATTAACTGCCGAAGAAGAAGAAGCCTTTATTAGTCAAACCGATAGTGGAGTAAATACCGAAAAGGTGAATATAATGGCTGACGAAGAAATTATTACCATCGAAGCATCCGAAGAAGATGTTGTCGAAACCGTAGCAGAAGAGGTTATTACCCCAGATTATTCAGCAGAGATTGAAGCATTAAAGGCTTCACTTGCAGAAAAGGAATCAGAAGTTGCCGCTTTCAAAGCAGCAGAAGAAGCAAAGGTAGAAGAAATGCGCCTTTCTCTTGTAGCAAAAGCAACATCCCTTGGAATGTCCGGACATGATGAATTATCCTCTGAAACTCTAGAAACACTTATTGCTTCTTGGGAAGCAAGCAAGCCTGTCGTAGAAGACAAGGTAGTTGAAATGAAATCTATCAAAGCATCAACAGATGTAGAAGTAGTTAGCAATCCTGTCGAATCAGACATGGTAGTAGCAAACTACTTGAATGGTAGAAAACTAAAAACCCCTGAAAGCACTTACGAAAAGGCTTTCAATGTGTGGGCTTCCGCATGGAACAAGACACAAAGCGACTCCAAAGCACCAACATATGCAGAGGCAAAGGAGAATATGTTACTTTAGACATTAAAACAATAGGAGATGAAAAATATGACAGATATAAGCGCACCAAGAAACGCTACCCTAAAGACAGGAACAACTGTTGCAGGGCCGGGTTACTTATTGACAAACGATAGCACAAACAATACCCTAGACCTAGTCACATGGGGAGAGACCGTACTTGGAGTCTCAGCAGATGAATCCGAAAGAGATGCTTCCGGACTAGTTACTGCTGCTGGCGCAAAAGTTGGATTCCGCCCTCTAGGTGGAGTTATGATGATTGCTTCAAAGGCTTCTCAAACTTATACTACAGGACTCCCTGTCTATGCAGACAACAGTGGACTTGTAGCAGATGGTGACGATTCCGGAGGTTCAACTACCGGAAAAATTATCGGAATGTATATCGGAGAAGGCGTAGTTACTTCCGGAGCCGCAGGTGATTTGATTCCTGTTATGACAGGAGTAGGAACCGCTAACTGATTCCCACAATGAAAAATATAGGAGATGAAAAATATGGCAAACGAAACATTAGAACAAATCTTAACAGTCGAAGCAGCAGCAGGGCCATTCGGTCAATCTGATGCAGTCCTTGAGCAGACCCTTCGTGACTTTATTCAACTACAGTCCACACTAATTAGTGTTGGTACAAAAGTTGTTGGAGTACGCAGAGTCGGATGGCTTGAGTTTACTTGGTACACAGGACAAGACGGTACATTCACATACCCACTAGCAGATAACGCTGTTACTGACCCAACCAAGATTGGAACCAGCAACTACTCTGTTCACCTAAAGAAGGGACAAGGCCGATGTATCTTCCTAGACTCCACACTACTTCGTGGCGAATCTTGGGAAAACATTGACCGTCAGCAACTTGCTATTATCCGCAACATGGCTGATGTTATAGACGACCTTATCCTTGATGCTCTAGTCGCTGGTGCAGACCAAAGCGTAGCAGTTGCAGGTGGTTCCGAATGGGACACAGCAAGTGCAGATGCAGAAGCAAACATCTTAGCCGCTATGGATAAGATTTTTGAGAACGGTAGAGTCTCCGGTAACGAACCATTGGCTCTTATCGTACCTGCAAAGCATCGAAATGTTTTGCTTAACACTACTCTTTACGGAAATGTTGTTGAATCACTTCAAGAACACCTAGCCCGTATCGGAAACCTAACTATCTACTACACCCGTAACACAGGATTTGCTGACACAGCACTACTTCTAGTACCGGGCGCAGAGACAGGAGAGTTCTTCCAATACAACGGCGACGGATTCCAAGAGACTGAATTGACTCGTATTCCGGGTGTCGGTTTCGATTGGATGCTAACAGGCTACATGGGCTGTGTTATTCACGAAGACGGCGGAAGTGCAGGTAAAAACAGTCGAATCTGTAAGATTACAAACATCTCCGCTTGAAGGTGATGTTAGTTGTCTGATAGAGCAGAGTTTATGAAGCGGTACGCCGCAGATATACTAGGCAGAGACTTAACTGATGATGAGGCGGATTTGGTTTCGCAAGAAACCAACCGTCGCATCGTTAGAGACTTATGTGGTACTTTTAAGGTGTCAAAACCTAAGAAGTCAAAAGCAAAGGTTAAGATTAGTGTAGATAAAGAATTGGAGAGTGTAATAAATGAAATCGAAAGCAGCAGTAGCAAAGGCTCTGAATGATGCTGGAATCCCTCTTCCTAAAGAGGATTCTTACGATGCCATGATGCACCGCCTAAATACTTGGTCTGCCGGACATGGTTATTTGTTTCGCAGAATGAAATCAAGATTTTATGCACAACAACAATTACCTGCTGAGATTCCTCTAGGTACAGTCATTTGGGTTCCAAATAGTAAGTTTGCTAGAGATTTGATTAGGACAGGTGCTATGTTCCCTATGGGTCGTGCGCCTTATGATGACAAGTATACTATGGTTGATGTCCCTAAGACAGAAGCCTATGTAGAACCTGTAGTCGAAAAACCTAAGCCTAAACCTAAAGCAAAGCCTAAAAAGACAAGTAAACCTAAAAAGGATAGTAAGAAGGTGAAGGCTGATGGCGGTAACAACAAGTCAGATTCGTGATTTGCTAAACAGACCGAGAGGACTGAATGACGGCACTGTTACTGAATATATTACTATTCGTACTGCACAAGTAAACAAACAAGTCCGTTCTACGCTTTTGTATGGTCTAAGTACAGATAGTCAAATAAGCGATACTCTAAAAGAATCTGCTATCAAAATGATGGTATGCGTAGATTGTTTGCGAGTTATGATTGATACAATTCCCTCTTATGTCCCAGAGAATGAGCAGAGACAGCAAGACATAAGATTTAGTACACAACTAAGGTCATTTGAAAAACAGGCACAAAGCCTACTAGACCAAATAAGTGAAGCGGCTGGCTCTGCATTCTTTGTTGATTCTACATCAACAAAGCAGAGTTAGGTGTAATATATGACAAATTATACATGGGTAGGCGCAACATCACCAGATGCTTCTACTGCTGCTAATTGGAGTCCTTCATCTGGAACCCCTAATACATCTTCTGATACTGCTATATTCGCAAACGACGCTCCTTGCGAATGGAATATAGCAACAGTAGGTACTATACAAATAAAAGATAGTTATACAGGAATGTTAATTATTGCTAGTGATATTGCTATAACAGGGCTTGATATTCAAGTTGCTGGTATGATAGATACGGTTGCTGCTAGAATCTTAACATTTAGCGGTACTCCCCCTTATAATAGTGGAAAAACCCATATTGTTCACGGTTATTCAACAGATGATTCTCCCTTTAGAACAGAAACCGCAAGAGGACATATTACTTACAAAATGAATGGTAGTAGTGCTATTACTTACGATTCCGGTATATACCCTCACATACTACTTACTAACGGTAGTCATACACCAGACTATGTTATGGTATCTGGTACTAGAACCAATCAAATAAAGTTTCATTCTCTTACTGTAAATAGTGGTGCTACTTTTGCACCGGCTTCTGCTACTCCTAGTGCTAATGACCGTTTGCGAAAATGGGTTTCTGAAACGGCTGTAGCAACTCAATTTGCGATAAGTAGCGGGGTTGCTAGTTTTAATGGCGGTTATGCAGAGTGGACTTTTCAAGCAATAAGTTCTGGTTTTCCTATTCCTACATCCGGAGTTGCTACATATAATCAATGTAAGTTTACATTTGATAAGATGGTAATAGATGCTAGCGTAGGAGGAGTAGGTAAATGGGCGCAAATTATTGCTCCTTCAAGATTAATACTAACAGACTTTACAGTAAATGTAGGTGCATCTGTTAAAGGAAGTTCTACTTCAGCAGGGTGCGCTATTCTTTTAGTAAATAAACCTAAAATACACGGAACATGGTCTTTCCTCCCCGTTGCTGATGGTTACTATGTATATCCTAAGACAGGAGAAACATTAAGTTATCCTCACGGTGGAACAGGTCTTAATGCTCTAGGTTCTGCTAATCAAGTTCTTGCTACAAATGCAGGTGCTACTGCTATGGAGTGGCAAACCGTATCGTCTGGGTCTGGCGACATAACAGGAGTAACAATAACTACTGATAGTGGCGGCGGCTCTAAAGCCGAAGATACAGGAGGGTCAGCAGACTTTTCTATATTGGGAGCAACAGGTGTAGGTGTAACAAACAGTGGTACTACAATTACAGCCGT
>TARA_R110002012_G_scaffold301330_1_pt1 | contig 10707 bp, 3 predicted proteins | sample TARA_R110002012 | Tara Oceans TARA_R110002012 (sample SAMEA4396515) | marine metagenome | biome: Westerlies Biome; feature: [DCM] deep chlorophyll maximum layer (ENVO:01000326); material: water (ENVO:00002006), including particulate matter (ENVO:01000060) such as... | depth 40 m
TAAAAATCAAGCTGCAAGATTTGGTGCTCAAGCTGCAAATCAATTTGCAATGTCCAAATTTGGTGCAGAAAACCAATTAAATCAGTTTAATATGGGTGCACAAAATTCATTCCAGCAAGCTCAGTGGAGTGCTGAAAATGCTGCTTCTATGCAAAATGCGCAAATGACCAATCAGGCTGCTAGGGATAGTGCTTTAGCTGCATTTGACGCTGAAAAAATGGGTAGATCTGCTATGGATCAACAACAGCAATTTGAATGGAATAAAATTCAAGATAAAACTGGTAGAGCAATGGCTAGGAAGAATGCTGCTGATGCCGCAAGAGCTTCTGCTAAAGCTGATCTTATAGGCGGTATAGGCGGTTTATTAGACGCTGGAGTTGCTGCTGCAAGCGGCGGGGCTTTAGGAACTGGAAAATTCGCAACTACATTAGGAAAATTAGGTGGATAATAAAACTAGCAATGTTTAATATAAATATTTAATTAATGGCAAATTATAACTACGATTTTTGGGCTAAAGAGCATGAGTGGAAAAGTGGAGGTATGAAAGACAGAGCTCTTACAAATAGAGCAATCGATCAAACAATGGCGGAAAGACGCCTCCTTACTGATAGGACAAGAGCCGAACAAGATAGACAGCTTAAAAGGAATATCATGAACTACAATATGGGTAAAGCCATAACAAAGGACATGAATGATCTTTATGTTCCTGGAGACACTGGAGCAGGTGGTTGGGATGGTATACTTCAGGAAACTTCTAGAAACATGGCTGACTACGCGGCCCATTTAGCACAAGAGGTACAACGTACTGGAGATTATGCAACATACGCTAGAGAAATGGCTAGACTTAAGGGGCAAGTTGCTGATACTAAAGCATTAAAAGGAGACGCTACAAAATTTCTTACAACTTTTAATACCATGAATGAAGAAGGAACTTTATCTAATTATGTATCTGCTGATTTAAGAGCGGCTGCAATGGATATGCAAAGTTCAGATCCAAGTGGTAGTTTCCAAAATATTGATGGCCAAGAAATGTGGGTTGGAGAAACTGTTACAGGTAAGCCTTACCAATTTGCATTATCAGAATTTAAAAATCTAACAAATAAATTAGTAGCAAAACAAGATGTAGATACTATTATTGATAGTTCAATGAAAGTCCAGACTACCCCTAGTGGTAATATTTTAGGGTTTTACGAACAAGCTTCAGGAAGAGATGGTACAAAAGGATTATCTGCAGCTCAATTTGCTTTAAATGCACTAGATGATACTTTAGATCAAAACCCAGAAAATAGGCATCGATTAGCAGGGGCTTTACTTACTGATAATTTTGGATATACTGAAGAACAAGCGAAAAATTTATTAAATGAAGGATGGGATAAAACTTATGGTGTTTTACAAAGAGAATGGACAGATAAAGCACAATCTTTATATGGAATAAATTCTAAAGCTGTACAATCTTATTATCACGCGGCTGATGATCAAGAAATGCAGCATTGGAAAGGAAAAGAACAAAGAAAGAAACTAGAAGATAATAGAACAGCTACAGAACAAAGATTTAATGATCCTAATACACCGGCAATTTGGAATATTGATTTACAAGATTTTGCAGGTAATGTTCCATTAGAACAATATGGTGGGATGATGGATAGAATTAAAGGAGATTTAGGATCTATTGGTTTGGATAATTTCCAAGTAGCATTTGGCCCAAATAGAATTATAGACGCCCAAGTAGATGCTGATGGTGAGGCAATTACTGAAGCTTATGCTATTCAAGGGCCACCAACTGGTATTTATGTACAAAATTCTATAAATCCTAATGCTGAACCAATTTATATACCTTTCAATGTAGGCCCTAAAGAAGTTCAAAACTTAATACGTCAAGCACAAGGAATGAATACAGTAGGTTCAAGATATAATCCTGGGGTACTAACTGCCCAAGGATTTGAAGGTAGAATACCGGGATCAGTTACTTCTAATAGAAGAAGATATTAATAATTTATTTAATAAAATATGTTCAAAATATATAAAGTAAATGGAGAGGAGTGGGAAGTATCTAATGAAAGAGAAGCTAAATTTTTACAAGAATTTCCTGATGCAGAGCTTATAGAGGATACTATTTCAACGCCTACTGGAACTAATACTAACACTACAGAAGTTTTTGATACAAGTGTTAAAAGTTCTTTAGCTGGCCAAGGTGTAAATAATCCCTCCCAAATTCAAATGATCCAAGAATCAGATAAGTTAATGAATGTAGCACTTGGAAATGAAAATGTTGAAATTAAACCTCCAATTACTGCTTTAGAAGAGTTATCATTTAATTATACTCCAGAACAAGATAAAGAATTAAAAAGTACTTTAAATGATAAAGATTATAAAGAATATAAATCTAAAGTTTGGAGAAATGAAGATAAATTAAAATTAGAAAATTTATTTAGACAAGTTGGAAGTTCAGTGCCTAAGCATTTACGACCAGCATATGAGCATTGGAAAGAAACAGGGGAAGAAATAAAAAGACCTTTTGGAGGAGTTAAATACGAGGGAGGGGAGATTGATCCTTCTTTAATTCCAGAAGAAGAGCGCTTAGAACATGATTTAGACTCTGAAGGTAATATTCTATCTGGCATTGATAAATTAAAAAATGTTTGGGGAAGAGTAACACCTACTAGAAAAATGGGGTGGGCTAGTACTAAAAATTTGGTTTATAATTCTTTAGAAAATATAGCAGAAGCTAATAAAAAAGATTTAAATCAAGAAGAACTGTCTACACAAGATCAAGTTTTAGACATGGCTCAAAGTGTTGTTACCCCAAATATATTAAAAGCCGCTAAAAAAACAGTCTCTTCTATAGTGGATTATTTTGTTGATGAAGACACTTTTAATGAAGAGAAAAAAATTAATTATAAAACTATTTTAGAAAAACAAAAAGAAATACAAGATTTAGGTATTGGAAGTGGAATAATTGGATCTTTTGATAAAAAAACAGTTACTGGTGGCCCTAGTGGTGCAGATTTAGTTGCAGGTATTGCAAATGGGGTAATGAGTGTAGCTACTTCTGTAATTCCCGCCACTGTTGTAGGAGCGGGCACTACAATGGCAACTGGGAGCCCTCAGGCGGGAGCTCTAGCCTCAGGCGCAGTTATGTTTAATTTAATAACTCCTTCGATGGTTAGTGACTATAACATAGAAAAAGCTAACCGTTTGTATCCTGAATTAAAAACTGAAGAAGAAAGATTAGATAAACTTATAGAAGATAATAAAGAAGAAATTGGTATTCCTTTAGGGTTAGGAACCGTTGCTACTGGATTAGAATATGTTGGTTTTAAAGGCATGGCAAGTGTAATTGCTAAAGATTTAGCTAAACGTGGTTCAAAAAATTTAGCAAAGTCTATGTGGGGTTTTGTTAAAAGGGACAGTAAAGGTAATGTTAATGAAGCTGCTTTAAGAGAAACAGGAACTGAAATTGCTCAATTAATTCCAGAGCTTACAAATGAAGCTGCTGGTAAAGGTTTAAATTATAATGAAGGTTTAAATTATGTATGGGAAAACTTTAAAGAGCAAGCCCCAGAAGTAGCTGTACAATCTTTTATAGGTAGTAGAATTTTTATAGGTGGCTCTAGAAAATTAATGGATGCGTCTAGAGTGATACGCGAAAACTCTCCTAGTGTTGAAGGTGTTAATGCTAATTCGTTTTTTACTCTTGGGACACTTAAGCAAAGAAGAGAAACAGATACTTATAATTCTCCACAAGCTAAAGAAGGATTAGACAGAGCTATTGAAATAGAAGAACAAAAAATTACTCAAGCCGTTAAGGATGGTAATAAATTAGCACTAAAATTAGATGATAATCAAGTAAATAAAATTACTAAAGCTGATTCTAATATTAAACAAACTGAAAAACAAATTGAAGATTTAGAAGCGGAATATGAATTAGGTTTAATGCAAAAGGCTACTTATAAAGAGTCTTTAGCAGGGTTTAATGGCTATATAGATGTACAAAATGATATTATTAGTAATATTATAAACGATATTTCTACTGAAGGTGCTAAAACTATTAGAAAAGAGGACGGCTCATTTACTACGCAATATGACAAAGAATTAAGTCAGCTTGAAGCAATGTCTGAAATAAGGTCTAGTAAAAAAGCAGCTATAGATAAATTTAATAAAGTTAGCAATCAATTAATAAAAGATTTAGAATCTGGCAAAATAACTAAAGCTCAATATACTGCAGACAGAACTGCTAATTTACAAGAATATAATGAAAGTAAAAAGAAATGGGAAAGTGAGGCGGTAGAGATTCAGCAAAGTGTAAAAGGTATTAAAGAAAGTAGCATAAAGGCTTCAAATAAATTACAGGAAGTTTTTGACAAAGGAATAAAAGAGGGAACTATAACTAAAAATAAAGAAGGAAAAAATGTTATTGGAGATAAAGTTTACCAAGAAATATTAAAAACTCAAAAACCTTTTATTAAAAAATTAGCTAATTCTATATTTAATTCTATTCCAATTGATAAAAGAATTGGTAAAAAATCCGAATTAGAAAGTAATATTGAAAGTATTGGTCTATTAGATTTGCTAAGAACTTATGATGGAAAAATTCCTTTAGGGGCTTATTTACAACAACAATTACCTAAGCGAGCTATAAGCAAAAGTGTATTAGGAGATATTTCTAATCAACAATTTAAAAAAGATTTAGAGTCTGCGGAAGTTCAAGGAATGATTTCTGAAGAAGATAGTACTATTGATGGAGAAATAAAAAATATTGAAACAGCTCAAGATTTAGGAGTGAGTAAAAATTTAATGAATATTATTAAAAATGCCGCTAAAAAAGCTTTACTTACTGCTAGACAAGGGGTTGATAATCTTAAATTTAAAAGCGATATAGCTAAATCTTTTAAAGATGATTTATATAATGAAATAAAGAAAGAGCTTGGTCTTAAAAATACTAAAAAGAATAAAGGCTTAACTAAAGCTATTGAAAAAAATCCAGTTGCATTTTACGATGCAGTGTCTGTTGAATCCATGAGAATGGCTCGAACTAAGGATAATAAAAATCCTTTTGAAGAAGCCGGGTTTTTAGTTAGAAATAAAAATGGTGTTTTAGAAAAAAAGAAATATAGTCCTGAATTAGGGATGGGCTTTTTAGATTATTTCATTGACCCTAATTTAAAAGCAAGCACTAGATCCGATAGACAAATGAACCTTGTGGAAGCATTGGCTACTTCAATGGGAGCAAGGGAAGCTATATCATTACTTGAAAATAATATTGAGTTTAGACAACAATTTGCAGAACAACAACAAAAAGAAAAAGAAAAAACTATTTTTGAAAAAGCTGTTGATAAAATAAAATCTATTCCTAAAAGTCTTACTGAAAAATTAGTAAAGCAATTAGCAGAAGTATCTTCAGCTAAAAATGTTAATGCGGTAACTAAATTATTAGGTCTTACTAATAAAATAACAGTTAATGATTCTAATAGAGAGGGAAAGCAAAAATCAATATTAAAAGGAATTAAAGATGGTAAAATTCCTTCTATTGTTTTTATAAGTGGTAAATTTGCTAATTTTGCTAGAAGAAAAGTAGATGGGGTATATATAGATTTACCGGCTAGAGGAGGTTTGTATTATGGAGTTACGGATCCTGCTTACCAAACTGCATTAAAAGCAGCTCAACAAAATGATAAATTATATCCTAATTTAAAAAAATCTTTAAGGATTACAATACCTAAAGGACAAAAAATTACTAAAGAATTTATAAAAAAGTATCAAGAAAGAGCAAAAGACAATATGAATACTTTAGAATCTTTTGCAACTATTTTACAAGATGCTGTACATAAATATAATGTTCCTTTAGAAGATGCTTTGCTTTTTATTTCCTCAAGCTACCAAGCTACTACAGGCATAATAAAAGCAGCCGCCCCATTTAAATATGTATCTAAAAATTTTGAGCATGATCCAACTGGGAAGGTAAGTGATAGAACTGGAGAAAAATATAGAGAAGAGCATAATCCCCCTGCATCAGTTATAGGAGCTACATTAATGTGGGCTATAGCTAATAATAAAGTTGGCGCTATTATGCCTTCAATTAGAAAAAATTACTATCAAACTCAATTATCTAAAAAAGATGATGGTAAGATAGATAAAGCTAAATTAGCCGAAGTTTTACCTGAAGGGTCTACTATTATAGATAATCCAATTATAAGACTAGCTAAAGCGGGAATAGATTTAAATTCAATAATAAATCCTTTAACAGAGAAAACATTAGCTCAAGAGAATAATGTTGAAAGCCCTAATACAGTTGATGGGATAGCTGCTTCTAATGAGGCTGCAATTGAAAATAATTCTGATCAAGTTGAAAACTTAATTGACAGAGCTATTGCTAAATTAACTGAGCTTACTGGAAGCAAAGGAACATTACAAATGAATTTAGCAACTATTCCAGTGCAAACAATTATTAGTGCTTTAAGAACTGTTAAATTAGCTTATCAAGGAGGCAAAGCCTTAGCTCAAGCTATAGATGTGGGATATAAGAAAATAAAAGATTACATGTCTGCACAAGAATGGGCTGACTTTGTTTCTAAAAGCACTCAAGAAGTTAGAAATCAAAATAATCCAGCAGATGTTAAATTAGCTATTCTTTCGGAAAAAGGAGTAGCACAAATGCAGGAACAATCACGAAAAGAAGACGAAAAGCTTTTAAAAGAATTTGGAATAGATATTGAAGGCCTAACTACTGATCAAATAGTTGAAAAATTAAGTATTTTAAGAAAAGCTAAAAGTGAAGCTTCTAATACAAAAAATCCAACTAAAAAAGCTAGAATATTTGACTTTGATGATACGCTTGCTAAAACGGATTCTAAGGTGCTTTATACGCTCCCAGATGGAACAGAAGGAAGTTTAGATGCTACACAATTTGCAGAAGAATATAATTCCTTAAAAGAAGTAAATGCAACTTTTGATTATTCTGAATTTAATCAAGTTAAAAAAGGATCAAAAGGTCCATTAGCTAATTTAGCAAAAAGATTTACTGAAGCGGCTGGCGATAGAGATGTATTTATATTAACAGCTAGGCCAGATGAGGCAGCGGAAGCTATACAAGAATTTTTGAGAAGTACTTTAGGAATTAGTATTCCTTTAAAAAATATTACTGGTTTAGAAAATGGAACACCTGGAGCTAAAGCTATGTGGATTGCTGAAAAAGTATCTGAAGGGTATAACGATGTTTTCTTTGCTGATGATTCTAAATCTAATGTGGAAGCTGTAGAAAAAATGTTAACGGATTTAGGTGTAACAAATAGAGTACAACAAGCTAAAGAAGATGGGCAAAAAACATTGGAAGATGAAATGGATTCTTTGGTTAGAACTAATAAAAGATCTAAAATTGGAACTCTATTAAATAAATTAAATATTTATATACCGCCAGGGGCTGATGATTTTTCTGGTTTATTACAATATTTTATTGGAAAAGGTAAAGCTGGTGAACAACAACAAAAATGGTTTCAAGATAATTTATTAAATCCATTTGCTAAAGGTATATCAGCTTGGACTTCAGCCAAAGTATCGCTTGCTAATGATTATAAAAACTTAAAGAAAAGATTTAAGAAAAATAAAAAACTATTAGCTAAAAAAGTTTTAGGTGGACTTTATACTAATGAGCAAGCAATAAGAGCATATCTTTATGATAAAGCAGGTCAAGAATTAGGGCTTAATAAAGCTGATACACAAGATTTAATTGCACTTGTAGAAGGTAATGCTGATTTAAAATCTTTTGCAGATGAGTTAAGTAAAATAACCAAATTAGAAAATGGCTATCCTAAAATTACAAAAGAATGGTTAGGCGGAAATATTGCTACCGACCTTGCTAATGTAGCTAATACTGATTTAAGAAATACTTTTTTACAGGATTTTATTAATAATAAAAATCAAATATTTTCTGAGCAAAATTTAAAATTAATTAAACAAGCTTACGGAAATGATTTTACCAATGCGCTTGAGAATACTCTTGAAAGAATGACTTCTGGTATAAATCGTAAAAAAGGTAAAGATAAAGAATTTAATTCAGTAATGAATTGGATTAATCAATCTGTAGGGGCTGTTATGGCTATTAACATGCGATCTGCCGTATTACAGCAATTATCTATTGTTAACTATACTAATTGGAGTTTTAATAATCCTTTTATGATGGCTAAAGCTATGGCTAATGTTCCGCAGTTTTTAAGTGATTATGTAAAAATATTTAATTCTCCTTTTCTTAAACAACGAAGAGGGGGGATGACTATTGATGTAAATTTATCTGATGTTGCTGATTCTAATCCAGGTAATTTATTCTTAAGAATGAATAAAAAATTAATTGAATTAGGATTTAAACCTACTCAATGGGGTGATAGTAATGCTATCTCATTTGGAGGGGCAACGTGGTATAGAAATAGATTAAATCAATTACTTAAACAAGGAGTTTCTGAAAAAGAAGCTGAAGAACAGACTATGAGAGAGTTTCAAGAATTAACAGAAGAAACTCAACAGTCTTCAAGGCCTGATAGAATAGCAAGACAACAAGCATCTGATATAGGTAGACTTATATTGGCTTTTGCTAATACACCTTTACAATATGCAAGGCTAACTAAAAAAGCCGCTCTTGATTTGATTAACAATAGAGGTGATTGGAAAACTAATGCTTCTAAAATTCTATATTATGGTATTGCTCAAAATATAATATTTACAGCGTTACAACAAGGTTTATTTTCATTATTAATGGATGATGATGATGAAATTGATGAAAAAGAAGAAAAGAAAATTAGTTATGCTGTAAATGGTGTATTTGATGGTATGCTAAGAGGTATGGGGTATGCGGGAGCAACAATTGCTGCATTGAAAAATTTAGCAATGGAATATTATGACCAATATCAAAAGAAAAAAGAAGGTAAAAGAGTATATGACGGTACATTAAAATTAATTCAAAAAGGTGCAAGTATATCTCCGCCTATTAGCAAAAAAATTGGTGATATAGTAGAAGGGCAAAAATTTGAAACTTGGAGACAATATAAAAGTGATCCATTTTATCAAGCTTTTGCTTATGCCAACTATATGTCTGGATTAACTAATGTTCCTATTGATAGGTTATTTAAAAAAGCTGAAAATTTAAAAGCAGCATCAGATGATAAAACTGAAGCATGGCAATCTATATTTTTATCCTTAGGCTGGTCTCCTTATAATGTAGATGTACAATGGCCCGAAAAGCTTCCTAAAAAAACAAAAAAGAAAAAGAAAAAAGTTGGGCCTCCTCAATTATTAAAACCACCTAAATTAAAAACTGTAAAACCTAGAAAAGTAAGACCGCTTTATAAACGAGAAGTAAAAATTTTAGGTAAAGCACATAAAGATGGTACTATTGAAATAGCCCCTGGATTATCTCCTGAAAAAAGGAGAAAAGTAGAAGCTCATGAAGACAAGCATCAAAAAGATATGCAAAGTGGTAAATTAGATTATTCTAAAGATTGGGTAAGATGGGGTAATAATCATTATAAAAGAACTTCAGATAAAAAAATAGTATATAATGGCAAAAAATATATTGAAGGTCACCCAAAACTGCCTTGGGAAATTGCCGCAAATAAAGCAGAAAGCAAAGTTAGTTAATATAAATATATGCACACATGAATCCAAATTTTAAGCACATTGTTAAAAAATTAAAACTAGGCTCCCATAAGGGGGGTTCTCCTTTTCCTAAAACAGATTGGGATAAATTATATAAAAAGAGAGATATGAATCTTTATGGAGATTTAAGCCCTTCTGAATTTAAAGCTGAAAGCGAAAAGCAATTGGCAGGGGGTAAAGTGCCTAAAGAAAAAATGAAAGGGTCTAATTCTAAAAAAAGTGGCAAGGATTTTACAAAAACTTTTTTAGATATGGCGCAGCCGGCTTCTGATAAAATAGCTAAAAAACAAAGACAATCTAAAATTAAAGGAAAGTTAAGTGAAATTGCTAGTAATGTAAAAAAAGAAATAGCAGATGAAAAAAATAAAGCGGCATTTGATAATAAAACTATTAAAGATCATCGGGCTGATAAGAAATCTACAAGGGATAAGTTTCGCGGATCAGGAAAAACAGATGCAGACAAATTAGAAAAAATTCGTTCGTTAGGTGAAAGTAAAAGAGGAATTAGAAATATAAAAGAAAATAAAAAAGTTGCTAAGTTAGCGGCTAGAAAAGGTATTTCTGAAGATGATGCTAAAAAATTACGAAGTGAAAGAAAACAAAAAGGTAGAGATTTTTGGAGGAATTTTGCATCACAAGTAACTCGTGGCGTGAATGTTGCTGGGAAAGGAAATTTTGATGCTAATAAAAGCAATACAGATTTTAGAAAAGAAGCAACGCGAAAAGCTCAAGAAGAAAGAAATAAAAATCCTGAAGAAATAGAAAAAGAAACAGGAGAGCAGTTACAATATGATAGTTATATCAATAAATTTGGTTATGCTACTGATCATGATAATAAAAATATTCAAAATGCTGGTTTTAAGCAAGGATCATTTAGCCCTAAAGATTATATACCTGAATGGAATACTAATAAAAGCCCTGAACAAGAATATTTTGATAATTGGAAAGCAAGTAGCCCTAATAATAAGATAAATGAGGAGCCAGATTCTACTCCGCAAACAGCAATGAAAAAAATTTATAAACAAAAAAGAGGATATTAAGAAATGGGAGAACTTAGTGAAGATA
>TARA_R110002012_G_scaffold321919_1_pt1 | contig 10697 bp, 23 predicted proteins | sample TARA_R110002012 | Tara Oceans TARA_R110002012 (sample SAMEA4396515) | marine metagenome | biome: Westerlies Biome; feature: [DCM] deep chlorophyll maximum layer (ENVO:01000326); material: water (ENVO:00002006), including particulate matter (ENVO:01000060) such as... | depth 40 m
TGTTACAGGCGTTATTAGGGCCGATAGGAAATCTAGCCTCGACATGGTTGCAGGGAAAAGCAGACAAACAAGCAGCAGACGCAAAGTTAAAACTGACCGAAGCCGAAGCGAAAGCCAAGATTATGCTGTCCAAAGAGACTTCAGTGGCAGATTGGGAACGTATCATGGCTCAAAACAGCGGATCAAGCTGGAAGGACGAATATTTTGTCATTGTTCTGAGTATTCCAATGATACTGTGCTTCATTCCCGGTATGGAGGGAGTTGTCGAGCATGGTTTTACCCAACTTCAGAAAGCCCCCGATTGGTATATGTACGCCCTTTTGACTGCGATAAGTGCCTCTTTTGGGATACGGGGCTTTAAACAGTTTATAGCAGGAAAAAGAAAGTGATATGGGCCGCGGTTTTTTTACTTTGTTCAAAGACGGAAGAATTTTGCATGGCGGTAGGAGGTCCTGTATTTGTAAGCAGAGAAGAGTGTGTTCTTTCTGTGCAAGCGCAAGGTGTGCAAATAGTTACTCGTAGATATCCTGAATACAGAGTTTTGGATTGGCAATGCGTGTCTTTTGGAAAGACAGAGGTTTAACATGGAAATGTGGCAGTGGATTTTGTTATTTAGTGCGGTGAGTTTAAACACGGTAGTAAACTGCTACCGTTTGTATTTGGAGAAAAAAAGATGGGATTTAAATTAAGCAAGCGCAGTCTTGACAGGCTTGAAGGCGTCGATGAGCGTCTGCAAGCCATTGTCAAAGCTGCAATTCACCAGACAAAAATAGATTTTGGTTGCATTTGCGGCCTCAGAAATATTCAAGAGCAAAGAGATTTAGTAAAATCGGGTGCCAGCCAGACGATGAAAAGCAAACATCTCGAAGGCAAAGCTGTTGACCTCATGGCTTATGTGGGTTCGAGGGCATCGTGGGAACTAAATCTCTACGATGATATAGCGGACGCTATGGCGCAGGCTGCAAGAGATGTAGGTGTAGGTATATGCTGGGGTGCTGCATGGTCAACCGCATCTTTGCCTTATCCTATGGATATGCGCCAATGGAACGGCACTATGGAAGATGCAATGAATGCATATGTTGATAAGAAACGTGCGATGGGCAAACGAGCTTTTATTGACGGTCCGCATTTTGAGTTATTAGATTAACGATCTTTCTTGCATATTTTCTTCATTTTTCCTATAAAATCTACATTTTGTGGGAGTTTTTAGGAAATGAACGAAATATATGTTGCGCAAGCTGTTTTAAGGATTATAAACGAACGTAGGCAAGACGTTGTTGACGTTATGAGGTTTGGCAGCGTTAAGTCTATGGAGCAATATCGTGAGCTTATGGGCAATTTAGATTGTTTAAATCACGTGGAACAGGAACTCAAGGGCCTGCTAGATAAACAGGAGCAAAGTGTTGACTAAAGTCGATTTGCGCGGCGTGGAAGAAGCCGTTTCAAACCTTTCAGAGGCGTATGAACAGCCTAAAGTTTTAAACCCTGACGCAATTAGTGGAAGTTTGTTGGAGAGATTACCGTCTCCGACGGGTTGGAGACTACTTATTTTACCCTACCGCGGTAAAGGAAAAACGGAATCGGGTGTTTACCTTCCTGATCAAGTCGTTGAGCAGAACCAAGTATCAACTCAGGTTGGATATGTTCTCAAAGCGGGACCTCTTGCGTACCAAGACGAAGAAAAATTTCCGAAGGGGGCGTGGTGCGAGGAAAAAGATTGGGTAATGTTTGCTAGATATTCTGGTTCCCGTTTCAATATTGATGGCGGAGAGGTAAGGATTTTGAATGATGACGAAATTCTTGCACGTATAAGTAATCCAGAAGACGTTCTTCACTACTAGGAGTAAAACATGGCTGAAGAAGACCAAATTGAATTAGAATTAGAAACAACAGAAGACACTGAGGTCGAGACTGCGCCAGAACCTGCTGTTGAAGTAGAGGAACCGCCGCAAGATCAGTTTGAAAAGGCCGATTCTTCCACACAAAGACGTATTGACCGTCTTACGAAGAAGATGCGTGAGGCTGAAAGGCGTGAGGCAGAAGCTTTAAATTATGCAAAAGCGGTGCAGAGTGAGTCTAATAATTTAAAAAGCCGTATGGCAAATTTAGATTCTAATTTTGTTAACGAGTTTTCCAATCGTGTGACTTCTCAGTTAAATCAGGCGGAGAAAGAGCTTGCCAGAGCCATGGAGATTGGTGATACGCAAGCTGCGGTTGAAGCAAATAGAAAGATTACAGCTTTAGCGATAGAAAATGACCGTGCGGCGCAGGCAAAGGCACAACAAGAACGCATGGCGGCTCAAAGACAGCAGCCTGTTCAGCAGCAGCCGCAACAACAGCCAGCGCAACAGCAGCAGATTCGTCGGCCTGACAAAAAAGCGGAGCAGTGGGCGGAAAAAAACGATTGGTTTGGCTCTGACGACGCTATGACTTACGCAGCTTTTGGCATACATAAGACTTTAGTAGAGGAAGAAGGGTTTGACCCCGCCTCTGACGATTACTATAATGAACTTGACAGACGTATTTCTGAAAAGTTTAATAGGTCTTCAAATACCACCAGCAGACGGCCCGTTCAGACGGTAGCTGGTGTGTCACGACAAACATCTGGACGCAGCGGTGCTAAAAAGGTGAAACTCTCCCCAAGCCAAGTTGCAATCGCTAAGAAATTAGGGGTGCCGTTAAGTGAATACGCGAAATACGTGAAGGAGTAATGAAATGACAGATCAATCTATCAAGAGGACTTCTCGCGCAAATCAAACACGGGAGAAGACGGCTGCGCGTAAGCCGTGGGCTCCCCCGTCTATGTTAGATGCACCGCCTGCACCCGATGGATATAAGCATCGTTGGATTCGCGCTGAAACGCGAGGATTTGATGACCGCAAAAACATCAGCGCAAAACTGCGTGAGGGTTGGGAGCTTGTTCGTGAGGATGAATATCCGGACTTTGAGTCTCCTGTTATTGAATCAGGTAAATATGAAGGTGTGTTTGGTGTGGGTGGTTTGATGTTAGCCCGCATACCGGAGGAAACGGCTGCTGAAAGATCAGAATATTTCGCAAGAATGAACTCTGATCAGATGAGCGCGGTAGATAACGATATGATGGCGCAAAACGAACATTCATCCATGACGATTAATAAACCAGATCGTCAATCTCGTGTAACCTTTGGCGGTCCTCGACGTTAGGGCTGTCTAATTAGGAGCAAACCAAATGGCAAATACACTAACAGGTGGCTATGGTCTTCGTCCTATTGGTAAAGTGGGAGGCAATGTAAACTCTACTGGGATTACCCAGTATGAAATTGCCAACAACTACACAACAGCTATTTACAATGGCGGCATTGTAATTCCTCTTTCTAGCGGAACTATTGCAATTACGGATCAAGCGGTATGTCCGCTTGGTGTTTTAAATGGCGTTGAATATGTTGATTCCACAACCAAAAAGACCACCTTTCTTAACTACTGGCCCGGATCAAACAATGTAAGCGTTGATACAAATTTTCCTGTAAAGGCGTTTGTACATGATGATCCAATGCAGCTTTATTGTGTTGTGGCAGACGGAACAAACACCGACAGAGCTACGGCTTTGGCGGACACGTTCTTGAACTGCGACATGGCGGCTGTTAACGGTGGAAGCACCTCAACGGGTCAATCATCCGATATGTTAGATATCAGCAGTGCTGCTACAACTAATACATTGGATGTTCGCATTGTTGGACTTTATGAAGATCCTGCTAACGAAGATTATTCTGCGTTAGGGCATCAATATATTGTTCGGCTTAATCACCCATTTAATGGCGGCGTCGGCATTGCAGTCGGTACGTTCGCTACAACTGGTATATAGGAAGGGGATAGATAATGGCTATTTCTCGCGCACAACTGGCGAAAGAGCTAGAACCCGGCCTAAATGCTTTATTTGGGTTGGAGTATGATCGTTACGAAAACGAACATGCTGAAATTTTTGAAGAAGAGGCCTCTGACAGAGCATTCGAAGAAGAAACGATGCTTGGGGGCTTTGCAAGCGCACCAACTAAACAGGAAGGTGCGACCATCAGCTTTGATGACGCGCAAGAAACGTATACCGCTCGTTATACACACGAGACGATTGCGTTGGCGTTTTCAATTACCGAAGAGGCTATTGAGGACAATCTTTATGATCGTCTTGCTTCAAGGTATACGAAAGCACTTGCACGTTCTATGGCACAAACAAAGCAGATTAAAGCTGCTGCTATCCTTAACAATGCGTTTTCATCTACAGGTGGTAATGCAATTGGTGACGGTGCGGCACTTTGTTCGTCTTCACATCCATCCTTAACAGGAAACCAACGTAACCTTTTGTCAGTAGCAGCGGATTTAAATGAAACTTCGCTTGAGCAAATGATGATTGATATCGCAGGTTTGACTGATGAGCGTGGCTTGAAGATTGCTGTACGTGGCATGAAGCTTATCATTCCAAAAGAACTGCAATTTATTGCAGAGCGTGTTATGAACTCAACTTTGCGTAGCGGCACAGCCGATAACGACGCAAACGCGATGCGTAACATGGGAATGCTACCAGATGGAGCCGTGGTAAATCACTTCTTGACAGATACGGATGCGTTTTTTGTAAAGACTGATGCGCCAAACGGCTTTAAATACTTTAACAGATCGCCTATTAAAACAGCAATGGAAGGTGATTTTGACACCGGAAATATGCGTTTTAAAGCCCGTGAGCGTTATTCTTTCGGAGTTTCTGATTGGCGTAGCGTTTTTGGTACACCCGGCGCATAAAGTGTAGTATAAAGGAGAAGGGTTATGACAACCCTTCTCCCACTGGATTGGGGCAACTTCGGTTGCCCCTTTCTTTTTTTTACAATAGCTGTATAGTAAATTTATCCCTGACAAACACATAGTGTGTTTGACACTAGCCACGACAGGAGATCATAATGGCTAATACAACTTTTTCGGGTCCGGTTCGGTCAGAAGGCGGATTTCAAGTAGTTTCTAAAAATACTTCAACAGGTGCCCTTACAACTGTTGCAAGCACGGCTTCTACAGGCATCGTCACAAATAAATTCGTAAAACATGTTGGCTTTGCAACAGGCGTGACGGTAAACACCACGGCAGGAGATAGCCCTGCAATTGGCGAGTTTACTCAACCTGCAAACACAATTATTACCGATATCAAGATTTTCTGTGACACCGCCCCTGTTATTGGCACGGGGGACATTGGTTATGAAGTTGGTACTTCTAGCTCAGGAGCCCAAATAGTTGCGGCTGTAACGGATGAAATTTTAGACGGCGGTACAACAGTTGTAATTGGAAACGTAACAACTACAACACTTGTTGCTCAAACACAAAGCGCCACAACAGCACCCGCATCTGTTCAATATACATCTGCGGAAAGAACTATTTTCTGCAACATTACAAATACTGTAGATGCAACAACAGCGGGATCATTCACATTCATTATTGAATATGTCCAGATTGCGTAATAGGAGGTCTTTATGGCTGATGCTGTAACCTCGCAAACTCTTATTGACGGTCCCAACAAGGCCGTAATGAAGTTTACTAATGTTTCAGACGGTTCAGGCGAGAGTGCTGTCGTTAAAGTCGATGTTTCTGCGTTGGAAGCAAGTTTAAATGGTACGGCTTGTTCTGAGGTCATTATAGAGCGAATTTGGTGGCAGTGTATTGGCATGAAGGTGCAGATACTTTTTGATGCTACAACAAATGCTTTCTGTATTGAACTTGGTGAAAACCAAAGCGGGGACCATGATTACACTTCTTTTGGTGGGCTAACTAACAACGCTGGAAGTGGCGTTACAGGTGATGTCTTATTTACCACCGTAGGTCACAGTTCTGCTGATACATATACAATTATTTTGTATATGCGTAAGAAGTATGGCTGACGAAAAGAAGAAAAAGCGCAAGGATAATATGCCGAAGCGCAATAAAAAGAATTTCCGTCCCACTAAAGCAGGGGCGGGAATGACAGAAGCTGGTGTAAAAGCTTACCGACGAAAGAATCCCGGTTCAAAGTTAAAAACCGCTGTTACTAAAAAGAAAAATTTAACTGCAAAAGAAAAAGCCCGCCGTAAATCTTTTTGTGCAAGGTCTGCTGGACAAATGAAAAAGTTTCCAAAAGCTGCAAAAGATCCAAATTCACGTTTAAGGCAAGCGAGAAAGAGATGGAATTGTTAGATAGACAAGTTGCAATCGTTTTGGGAACAAGCTTTGTTATTGGTGTAGCAAGCATAATTTACACATGGGCGTCTTGGACAACGAAAACATTAATTGCGGTTGATACTCGTACTGAAGTAATGGCGGTTCAAATCGAATTTATTAAATCTGAAATGGAGAAAACTTATGGCAATGTCCAGAGGTCAGATGCAGAAACAGATATCACAGCCGCCGCGGAGTAAGAAAAAAACGCCAACGCCAAAAGGCTTGACGTATTTCAAACGTGGTGGCGAAGCGTCAAGTAAATCAAAAGGCAGTAAGATTTGTCCTAAAGGTAAGGCATGGGCGCAAAGAACTTTTGATACATACCCAAGTGCTTATGCAAATATGGCGGCATCTAAGTATTGCAAAGATCCAAACTATGCAAAGAAAGCAAAAGGTAAATCTTCGGCATGAACAAGGTTAGCGAAAATACAATTCGAACGGTTGTTAAGGGTTTGAAAAAAGCTTCTAAATCTCATGCGGCTCAAGCAAAAAAACTTGAGAAAGCTTTGAAGAGTTCAAAAGGGCGCAAGTAAATGGGCGAACTTAAAAAATGGCGAGAACAGAATTGGGTCAGAATAGGCACGGATGGATCTATTAAAGGTCCTTGCGGTACGTCAAAAGACAAGAAAAACCCAGATCGTTGTTTACCAAAGGCAAAGGCCCAATCGTTGTCTAAAAGCGAAAGGGCTTCTACTGCTCGTAAAAAGAAAAGGGAGGGTGCAAAGGGTAAAACAACAGTTAAAAATACAAAGGCTGCGGAGGTTAAATTTGCGGCTATGGGTGGTGAGATAGCATATACAAAGGCAAAAAGGCCTGCTCCGAAAAAAATAAAAGGTGGAGGTGGCGTTGTTGCCAGAGGTTGTGGTGCAATTCTGTCCAATCGACGAAAAAAAACAAAAGGTTCAGTTAGCGCATAGGAGAAAATTATGGCGATGAAAAAGAAAAAAGCAAAGGGTTATGCTGCGGGTGGTAAGGTCAAACGCATGATGAAAGGTGGTGCCGCAGGCGGTAAAATGCGTCGTATGGCAAAAGGTGGAGCCGCAGGCGGTAAGATGAAACGCATGGCAAAAGGTGGTGCTATGGGGGGCAAAAAGCCTATGGCAATGATGGGCGGCGGTTCAGCGATGACCATGGCACAGCTTCGAAGTGCTGCAAAACAAAAAGGTATGATGCTTTCTCCCATGAAAGCTGCTAAAGGCGGAGCCGCAAAAAAGAAGAAGTAATGGCATATTTATATTCGAACGTTCCTTATTTTAAGGCTTGGGTTCGCCGTGAGTACACTCATAACCATGAGAAGTACCATGGCGACTTTTTACATGCGATGGTCATTGGTGTGACTTCAATGCCAAACAGGTGTTTGAGTTTTCAAGTAATGTTTACTGGTAACGAAGCAGAAGGTGATGAGGAAGATACTGTGCATGGCGGTGCCATGTGGGCCCGTATGCCAATCACCGCTTTAGTTGGAGATATACCACTGGAAGAGTGGCCAGAGCCTATGGATACTTATGACGCGCAGCCGTGGGATTGTGCCTCTCATCATCACAGTGTTTTTGTTATGGACCGAGCAACGCCTTGTCCTTGGATGGCAAAGATAGATGGTAATATGTATCCAGCGCAGTATCTTTTTACGGTGGATTACACGGAAAGTGAAATAGCGGATGATCCCGCGCAGCATAAACAAAGTCATGTTCTGCAACTTTTAGATGCAGGGGAATGGACCGGAAACGTTGTTGCTCTGCCCAATAATCGTGTTCGTGTGACGCATCCCGCATGGTTTGTAACTGGAGATGGTCCGCCTGACTTTAAACCTTCTCAACATATTCACTATTCAAAAAGTGATTTAGACTATACACTGGACGTAAATAGGATTTTTGACAACCTTTATAGCGAGGACTAAGATGGCCCTTTCTGGTAGCACAAACTTTGAACTAGATGTTGCAGAGTATATAGAAGAGGCTTTTGAGCGTTGTGGCTTGGAGGTAAGAACAGGTTATGATTTAAAATCTGCTAAACGTTCTCTTAATCTTATGCTTGCAGAATGGGCCAACCGGGGTTTGAATCAATGGACTATTGTACAGCGCACACAAGCATTGACGGTAGACGATAGAGAATATGATCTTGGAACAGATGTAATAGATATACTTAGTGCTACCGTCAAACGTGATAGCACAGAGTTTGGGATGGAGCGTGTTAGCCGCGACACCTATCTTAATATACCTAATAAAACAACCACGGGACGCCCAAACCAGTTTTTTCTGGACAGGCAAATCACGCCAAACTTAAAAATATGGCCTGCTCCTGAAAACAGTACGGACACTATTGTGTATGATGCTTTGACACGTATGGATGATGCGGACACATATATAAATACAATGGACATTCCGTTTCGGTTCTATCCTTGTTTAGCGGCGGGTCTCGCTTATTACATTTCTGTTAAACGGGCACCTAATCGCGTTCAATTGTTAAAAGCCATGTATGAAGAAGAGTTTCAACGGGCTGCGGAAGAGGATAGAGACAGAGCATCATTCAACGTGGTTCCGCAATACGAGTATTATAGGACAGGATAATGAGTAAGTTTGCTACAGGAAAGTTTGCTTACGCGATATCGGATCGGTCGGGGTTTCGTTTCCGATATAAAGACATGCGAAAAGAATGGAATGGTTCACTGGTTGGCAAAAGTGAGTTTGAACCCAAACAGCCGCAACTAGGTCCTTTTCGTAAAGCGATTGACGCACAGGCGCTGAAAGATGCTCGTCCAAATGTAAAAGAACCCTTTAATGTTTTTGTTGGTGTGCCTTTAGTAGAAGAGCCCAAACCAAGACCAACAAGGGCTTTTGGTTTAGTTGGAAAAGTGACGGTGACTACATGAGCTTTACATTTACAACTTTGAAGTCGGCTATACAGGACTATGTCCAAAACGATGAAACGGTTTTTTTAAGTCAATTGCCGTTGTTTATACGCATGACAGAAGAGCGTATACTTAAAAACATTCAACTTAGTTTGTTTCAAAAAAACGTTGGCGGCAACTTTTCATCAGGTAATAAGTATCTTGCGCTGCCCGCTGATTTCTTAGCGCCTATTTCGTTATCTGCAACCAATAGTAGTGATATTGTGTTTTTGGATTTTAAAGATGCAAACTTTGTACAAAGCTTTAATCCAAATTCCTCTACTTCGGGTGTTCCGCGTTTTTATGCTCAATACGATGTTGACAATTTTATTATAGGACCGACTCCTGATAGTAATTACACGGCGGAGCTACATTATTTGTACCGACCAAAAAGTCTGACTCAAAGCACGTATACTCTTACGCTAACAAGCGTTACGGGTACGTTTACTTCCAGCGACACATTAACGGGAAGTAGCAGTGGAATGAGTAGTGAGGTAGAAAGCGTATCTAGTTCTACATCTCTGGTGGTGTTTATACCAAGTAGTAACTACACAGTTGGTGAAACGGTCACAGGTAGTTCAAGCGGTGCTACGGGCACTGTTTCTGCTATTAGCGCAGATACGACAGTATCTTGGTTGTCTGAAAATGCAGAGTTAGCCATGCTTTATGGTTCGTTGATGGAGTCTTATGTGTTTATGAAAGGCGAAGCTGATTTACAAGCTTTGTACGAAAAACGGTTTTCTGAGGCAATGGTTGGTTTAAAAATGCTTGGAGAGGCAAAAGAAACGACAGATGAGTACAGAACAGGACAGGTAATTAGGCCAAAACAATGACAGCTTCTTTCCCAATTTCTATGCCTGACAATTTTAAGGTTGATATACAAACCACTAATAATCGGGGTGCAACACCGGAAGAGGTTGCGGCTCGTTGTGTAAATAAAATTGTGTCGGTATCTCAAAACGCTCATCCGATGCTTCGGGATCAAGCGGTAGAATATAAAAAATCCTTGGAGCAGTTGATTGTAATTTACATGAAGCAAGCTATCCAAAGTGATCGAACTACGGTATATAATGCAATTAGAGACGCGGGTCAGCCCAAATTGGCTGAATATATAAGGAACATGTAATGGCTTTTTCAGGAAACTTTTTGTGTACGTCTTTTAAAAAAGAACTTATGACGGGCACACACAACTTCACGGCTACTTCTGGTAATACGTTTAACATTGCTTTGTATGATAACAGTGCAAGTTTTACGGCAGCAACCACTGCTTATACTACCAGCAATGAAATAAGTGGTACAAACTATTCAGCAAAGGGACAGGCTTTAAATCCAGTTACGCCCACAACTAGCGGCACAACGGCGCTTGTTGATTTTGCTGACGAGGTGTTTTCGAATGTAACGATTTCTGCTGTTCGCGGCGGTCTTATATTTAATGACTCTGCTTCAGGAGATCCATCTGTTGCTGTGTTAGATTTTGGTGCGGATAAAGCGGCAAGCGCCGGAGACTTTACCATTGTGTTTCCGACAGCAGATGCGTCAAACGCAATCATTAGGATATCCTAATGGCTGACGCCATCGTTGCACTTCATGGGTGGAATAGCTCTAC
>TARA_R110002012_G_scaffold153730_1_pt1 | contig 10692 bp, 18 predicted proteins | sample TARA_R110002012 | Tara Oceans TARA_R110002012 (sample SAMEA4396515) | marine metagenome | biome: Westerlies Biome; feature: [DCM] deep chlorophyll maximum layer (ENVO:01000326); material: water (ENVO:00002006), including particulate matter (ENVO:01000060) such as... | depth 40 m
TATAAAGATCTATAAAAAACCCCGAACTATATTTTTCACTCCAGAAAAAGAGATATATAATATTATAATGACAATCTCACGCGTTATGCCACCAAAAAAAATCCTCGCGCATTTATAAATCGACCAAGCCACCCCTTTGGGGTGGGGGTATGTGCGTATATATATATCCCAATCACACAATTTTTTTGCAATTTAATGATAAAGGTGTTATAGTATCTCCAATATATATGAAAGGAAACAAAATGGCTGGACCTACACACAGTAATCGAAACTTCAAACTAATGAAACCAATCAGCATGAAAGAAGGGGACTATATCATAGAAGTATGGGATGGTGCGAACTGGAATGATGATACGAAATCACGAGAACCAATCTCTGGTGCTATCGATATAAAGGTATATCATAAGATAGATGATACATCAAAGTATAACAAAGGGGATATGGTAGGTTTCTTTAGGGCTTGGGGTAATGATAAGCCCATGACTGCAAAAGATGAGGGCTTGGATGACGAAATCCCCTTCTAAAAAAAGAATAATAAAACCCCCTCTTGATCGCTTTGGTGGTATTCGTGTCGTCAAGAGACGGATAGAGAAATCAGAGATAATAGAACATCACAAAGATGCAGTTGCCCAAGAATTGGTGGACATTGGTACAGCAAGTATTAATGAGATTATTGATTGGGATTCGACTGGCTATGTTCGTGTAAGATCGCCTGATGAAATATCCGATAGAGCTATCAAAGCAATCAAGAAGATAAAGATGACACCAACAAAAGAAGGTCCTCAGTTAGAAGTAGAGCTACACGATAAAGTATCGGTGCTAAGAGTGTTAGCAAAAGCAAGTGGTCTACTCGATACTCAAGAGAATATGGATAAACCATCTGTCGTTGGTATCACAATGCACGGACCAGATACAATGATAGAGGAGGCTAAGATTGTCAATGACAAGAATCGTAAGAAAAATGACACCAAACGAAATAAAAACAGTCGTCAGTTTGATGGTCAAGAAGAAAGTATCGACAAAGACAATGGCTCACATGATAGGGATACCTCATCAGAAATTTAAGGACTTAACATTGGGTAAAACAATAGAAAGAGAAGAGAGGATTAATATGATTGTATCTTTTATAGAGGACCATGAATGAAGTGTTGGCATTGTAATACAGAATTAATATGGGGAAACGACTTTGATATCGAGGAAGAGAATGACCATTTTTGTATGGAAACAAACCTTTCTTGTCCTGAATGTGATTGTCTTGTTATAGTTTATGTACCAAAAGAGAAGGCTAAGGATGACTGATGCAATCACAAATCTAAAACTAGACTTTACAAAATCACCAACTGTATGGAACTTTCTCCAAGATAAATCGTTTGTGAGAGGTATTATGGGACCTGTCGGTAGTGGTAAGTCTTATGCTTGTGCTGCTGAGATTATGCTGAAAGCTGTCAGTCAAGTACCTTCTCCTCGAGATGGTATTAAATATAGTCGGTTTGTTGTTGTAAGAAACTCCTATCCTGAATTAAGAACAACCACCATTAAGACATGGCAAGAGTTGTTCCCTGAGAATATCTGGGGTCCTTTCCGTTGGTCTCCTCCCTTGACACACCACATTAAGTTACCATCAAGGGACAACGCTCCAGGTATAGACTGCGAAGTTATCTTCCTTGCTTTGGATCAACCAAAAGATGTCCGTAAACTTTTATCTATGGAGTTGACAGGGGCATGGGTAAACGAGGCAAGGGAACTACCCAAGGCAGTAATCGATGGTTTAACACACAGAGTTGGTCGTTATCCAACACTATCAGATGGTGGGGCAAGTCCTTGGCGTGGTATTATCATGGACACAAACCCTATGGATGATGACCATTGGTGGTACCGACTAGCTGAGAAAGAAAAAATGGTAGGTAAATATAAATGGAAGTTCTTTAGGCAACCAGGTGCTGTCGAAGAATACACAAGTGCTGACTTACCAGAAAATCCTGAAGCAAATGGTTTTGTTTTTAGTGCCAATACATGGTGGCTAACAAACCCAAGTGCAGAGAATAGAAACAATTTACCTGCTGGATATTACGAACAAACATTATTAGGGAAGAACACCGACTGGATACGCTGTTATGCTCAAGGTTTATATACCTATGTCCAAGAAGGTAAACCTGTAATGAACGAATACGATGATAGTATTATGTCAGAAGATCATCTTGAGGCTGATATCTCCGTACCAATACAAGTAGGAATTGACTTTGGGTTAACACCAGCAGCAATATTTGGGCAGAAGTTAACGAATGGTAGATGGGTAATCCTCCATGAACTGGTTACGTTTGACATGGGGTTAGAAAGATTTGGTAATATGCTCAAGTCAACCTTGGCAACAAAGTTTCCTAAGTTTGAAGTATTGGTATGGGGTGATCCTGCTGGTATGGCAAGAGACCAAATATACGAAGTTACATCCTTTGACCACTTAAAATCTATTGGATTACTAGCTAGACCAACAGCAAGTAACGACTTTCGTGTAAGACGAGAAGCAGGAGCTATGCCGATGAACCGATTGATTGAAGGTAAACCTGGCATACTCATTGACAAAACGTGCCAAAGACTACGGAAAGCTCTAGCTGGTGGCTATCATTTTAAAAGAGTACAAATATCTGGGGGTGAAAGATATAGAGATACACCAAACAAGAACGACCACTCTCACGTTGGGGATGCCTATATGTATCTCGTACTGGGTGGTGGTGAACATAAACAACTAACGAGAGGCAACAGTCCTAAGTTCAAACAATCAACAGCGAACACAGACTTTGATATATTCGCATGACAAGTGCAGCTAAACGTAAAGGAACAAGAGTAGAGAACAAGATTGTTAATATGTTTCAGTCTATGGACATTGGAGCAAAAAGACAACCTCTATCAGGAGCATTGCGAGACTTCCCCCACGATGTAGCTGTTGATTTGTTGGGTGGTATCTATTGTGAAGTCAAAGCAAGAAAGGGTGGCAAAGGTTTTGCAACTATCAAAAAGTGGAAAGGCTCTGCTGATTTACTTATCCTTGTAGAGGATTACGACCAACCAGGTGTCTATATGGATTGGGTATTGTGGAAAGAGATAGCAATGAGACTAAAAGAACATGAATGAAACACAGCTAGAGTACATCTTTGGTATTCATGGAACTTCTTTATCTGTTGTACCTTTCCGTTCCTACCTACTAAACGTCATGGATTTACACGAACATGATGCAAAACATCTCAAAGAACTACCAGATTATCGACAAACATTAGACAACGCTGCTGAGTATGGCTATGGATTTACTATACTAGACGAAGGAAAGCCTATATTATGCTTTGGTATCGTTCCTCAATGGTATGGTGTTGCTGAGTTATGGATGATTCCAGACAAACATCTAGTAAGTAAACATAAAATAAAGTTTCATAGAGGTGCAAAGCGATTTATGAAGTATGTTACAGAAGAGTTGAACCTACACAGAATCCATGTTACAGTTTTAGCTAGTAATATTCGTGCTATCAAATGGATAGAAAGTATATCTTTTGTAAGAGAAGGAGTGCTAAAAAAATATACGTTTGATAAAAAAGATATGATAATGTATAGTAGAGTAAATTAGAAAGGTTCTCACATGGGAATGTTAATAAAACAACCAAAGATGCCATCAGCACCTGTTATGCAAACGAATCAAGCATTAGACCAAAGGGAGGCAAGAGCCGATGCTGCTGAAAAAAAACAGTTAGCAAATGCTGCTGCTAAACGTAGAGTATTAAGAAAGGGAAGTGGTTTGGTATTTGAAGATAGAGAAAATCCAATGTTAGGCGTTCCAACAACCTTACAACCAGAACAAAATTTTCGTGATCCTTATGCAATGACAACACAGAGAGGTCCTGGAGTATAATGGGAGGCGTAGCAAGAGTTTTTAGTAAGTCAAAAAAAAGAACACCTCCTGTCTCTGCACCAGAGAGAAGAGAAGAGACTGCAAAAAAAACTGCACCTGAACAACAGAAAGAAGAGCCACGACCAAGTAGAGGTGATAGATTAAATCAATCTATTGTTGGTGGAGTTCTAGAGGCGTACAAAGAAAATACACAAAAAACACTAGGTGTGAGGAATAAAAGAATATGACATATATTAGAAATCCAAAACTAAGAATATTAGATGATACAAAGGTAGAGAATGGCTAGAAAATTTGCAAAGGTAGCAAAGTCAAAAAAAGGTGTGCCATTAAAGTATTTGTCTGGGGCAAAGAACCCAAGTGCAAAAGAAGCAGAGATACTAAGGACAAGACGTTTATATAAAAAAGGATTATTAACCAAAGCCATGATGGATGAGATTTCAACAAAGAGAGCCAATGCCTAAATATCCAAGCAGTTATACTGCTAAGTTCAGCAAGTCTACGCTAGACAAAGTGTATAAGAGAGGTTTAGGTGCTTACTATAGTAGTGGTTCAAGGAATGTTCCTGCACAAGCGTGGGCAATGGGCAGAGTAAAAAGTTTTGTAACAGGAAAAGGTGGAGCAAGAAAAGCTGACAGCGATCTAATTAGAAAAAGAAAGAAAGGATTAGTATAATGCCAGGCACAATGAAAATGTATAAGATGAAGAAGAAGCCACTCAAGGGTGGTCAAGCAAAACTTGATGCAAATAGAGACGGAAAGATTAGTAAGGATGATTTTAAAATGCTAAGAAAGAATACAAAGAAGGCATAAATATGGCTTATTACACAAAAACAAAAAAAACAAAAAAGAAAAAGAAAAAACAAACAGGTCGTTCTGCTAGGAAAAAAGGTTTGATGAGGTACTAATGGCTATTGAAGATTTTATCCGTAGAGAATATGGCTCTCGCACAAGTGCGAAAACATTAAAGGATGCTCGTAAAGCAACGAGGGCAACAATAAAATCAAGAGCAAAGGCGAGTAAAGATAAAGATAGACCTAGCTTACAACAACAAAGAGCTGATATGCAGTCACGAAGAGCTGATTATAAAAGCTTGATTGATGCTAGGGTTATAAAAGACACAAGGTCAGGTAGAGACTTAATTACTGGGAATAAGATTAGTGTAGCTGTTAAGGTAAGTAAACGTATGCAAGATTTAACTGATAAACAGTTAGATGTTGTTGGTAATGTTCTGACTAAAAGAGGTGGAGAAAAAGGTAAGGAATTTTTTGAAAAAGAAAGAGATAAGATTATTAAAAGAAGATCTAAGAGTGCAAAGAATAGTGGTCTACTTGGTGGTCTTGGCACAGACCTAACATCGAGGATGTAACATGGTAGCAAAAAAATACCAAAATCCATCAGGTGGTTTAAACCAAGCAGGAAGAGATTATTTTAAACGTAAGGAAGGAAGTAATCTTAAATCACCTCAAAAGACAGGGACAGATGGAAGAAGAGTTAGTTTTGCTGCACGATTTGCAGGAATGAGTGGACCAATGAAAGACGACAAAGGGAGACCAACAAGACTTGCATTAGCACTAAAGGCTTGGGGTTTTAGAAGTAAAGAGAGTGCTAGAAACTTTGCACAAAGGAATAAAAAAGCATGATGAGATTAAATGAAACACAGGTAATTGACAGATCAAAGAAGGCATTTGCAAAGAAAGATTTGTGGCGTACTGTTTATGAGGATTGTTATAGGTACGCTTTACCACAAAGAAACCTATACGATGGATACTACGAAGGTAATGTCCCAGGTCAAAATAAAATGAATATGGTATTTGATAGTACAGCTATTCATTCAACACAAAGATTTGCAAATAGAATACAGTCAGGTCTATTTCCACCATACAAGAAGTGGTGTCGATTAGAACCAGGTGATGACATCCCAGCAGAGAGCCGAGCAGAAGTGCAACAAGCACTTGATATTTACCTTGATAAGATGTTCACAGTTCTTCGTCAATCAAACTTTGATTTGGCTATAGGTGAGTTCTTGCTCGATCTCTGTGTGGGAACAGCAGTTATGCTAGTGCAAGAAGGCGATGACCTTACACCAATACAATTTACACCAGTTCCTCAATACCTTATTGCTTTAGAAGAAGGTCCTTATGGCACAGTTGATAATGTGTATCGTAAATACAAGCTAAGAGTAGAGGCTATACAAAGGCAATTCCCTGATGCAACAATTCCAGAGAGCTTGTTAAAGCTAATGCAAAACAAACCACAAGAACAAGTTGAGTTATGTGAGGCTGTTATTGTTGATCCTGAAAGAAAAGATTATTGCTATCATTTAATTTACGAGAAAACAGGTGAAGAGTTATTATACAAAAGAATGGATGAAACACCTTGGATTGTATCAAGATATATGAAAGTAGCAGGAGAAACTTTTGGCAGAGGTCCTTTGGTATCTGCTATTGCTGATATTAAAACACTTAACAAAACATTAGAGTTGTTATTGAAAAATGCTTCTATTGCTTGTGCTGGTGTTTATACAGCAGCCGATGATGGTGTTATCAATCCATCAAACATAAGAATAACACCTGGCTCTATCATACCAGTTGCTAGAAATGGTGGACCACAAGGAGCATCACTTGCTCCGTTACCAAGGTCTGGTGATTTTAATGTATCACAAATAGTTATCAATGATCTAAGAATGAATATTAAAAAGACATTGCTTGATGACACGCTACCACCAGATAATATGTCTGCTCGTTCTGCTACAGAGATTGTTGAGAGAATGAAAGAGTTAGCACAGAACATGGGTTCAGCTTTTGGTCGATTGATTACAGAAACAATGACACCTATTGTAACTAGAGTATTATCCATCATGGATAAGAAAGGCATGATACAGTTGCCACTAAAAGTCAATGGTTTGGAAGTAAAAGTTGTTCCTATTAGTCCTTTAGCAAAAGCACAAAACTTAGAGGAAATAAACGAGATAATGCAATTTGTGCAGATAGCTGGTTCTCTGGGACCAGGGGGTATAGCTGAAATGAAACCTGACCAAATAGCTACTTACATAGGGGATAAGTTAGGTATTCCATTAAGCCTAAGAACAACACCACAAGAGAAACAAGCTATAATACAACAGAGTATGGAAATGGCTATGCAACAGCAACAGCAACAAATGCCACCAGAGCAAGGAGGCGAACCACCAATGCAAGAACCATCATCGGCACTAGCTGATGAGGTGAGTGCATGAGTAGGAATGGTTGGGATGGCATAGAGGTCCTTGACGAAAAACCTATGCAAATTTTAGATGACCAAGTTGCTATAAATAAATCATTTGCTAGAGCTTTTGATACAGAAGAAGGTAAAAGAGTTTTAGAATTTTTAATTGGAAAGACACTCAATCAACCAACATGGGTGCCTGGTAGTGATACAAGTTTTGGTTTTGCTAGAGAAGGTCAGAACAGTATAATAAGGGAAATACAAACCAGAATAGAAAGGGCGAAAGCATGAACGAACAAGAAGAAATACAAAAACAAGAGGGTTTAGTTTCTGATGCACCACCAATACCACCACAAGAATTACAGCCAGAAGATAATGAAGTTGAAATACCTCATAAAGTATCTGATGAACCAGAGCCAATAAATCCAGTCTCTGAAGATGAGGTTTTGGAAAAGCCAGAGTTCTTAGAAAATAAATTTTGGGATCCTAAAGAGGGTGTCAAAGTAGAAGATTTAAATAATTCTTACAAAGAACTACAGAAACAATTCTCTATGGGCAAACACAAAGCACCAAAAGAATATGACTTAACTGCTTTTGAAGGTATTGATGTTGACGAGGATCCTTTGGCAAAAGAATTTATTGATTGGGCAAACGATAACAAGCCTACACAAGAAGCATTTGATAGACTTGTTGGCAAGTTTAAGGAGTTAGCAGAAACTCAAGACCAAGAAGAATCAATCAATGTTGAGGAAGAAACACAAAAACTAGGACCTAATGCACCACAAATTATTAATGGTATCAAGCAATGGGGACAAGGATTGGTTTCTAAAGGCGTGTGGTCTGAAAGTGATTTTGATGAATTTAAAGTTTTTGCTGCAACAGCTAGTGGTATCAATGCTCTTAACAAAGTAAGGCGTTACTATGGCGAACAACAAATACCTACAGCAACTGTAGAGATGGATGGTATGCCAAGTAAAGACGAGTTATATGAGATGGTAGCAGATCCAAAATACAAAACAGATCCAGCTTTCAGAAGAGAAGTAGAGCAAAAATTTGCTAGAGCTTTTCCTGGCATAGCAACAGATACTGGTGATATATAAAAAATACTTGTATTAGTTTAAAAAATAAACTATCCTTGTAGGCGAGATAACGTATCCTTACGCCTCTGGCTGATGTGGAAGTACATCATTTTTTAGCCGAGGGTTTCCTTCGATAACTAAAGCAAACTTTTTTTTATAATTGTGTTAACAAGGAGTAAACTATGGCACAGTCAATCACTACTGCTTTTGTTACTCTGTTCGATGCCGAAGTGAAACAAGCATACCAATCAGAATCCGTTCTGTTAGGTGCTGTTAGGTTAAGACAGGGCGTACAAGGTAGCACTTACAAGTTCCCAAAACTTGGTAAGGGAAGTGCAACTGCTCGTATTCCACAGACTGATGTAACTCCATTGAATGTTACTTATTCACAAGTAACAGCTTCAATGAGCGACTTCAACGCTGCTGAATATTCAGACATTTTCCATCAAGCAAAGGTGAACTTTGACGAAAGATCAGAATTAGTTCAAGTAGTCTCAAAAGCCATTGGTCGTAGAATGGACCAATTAATTATTGATGCCCTCGATGCCGAAGGCTCACCATCAACAGTAGCAAATACTGTCGTAACATCTGGATCAGCAGCAGCTTCTAACTTAAATGTTGGTAAGCTAATAGCTGCAAAGAAAGCTCTAGATGCTAAGAACGTACCATTTGATGACAGACACATGGTTATCCATGCAAACTCATTAGCTGGTCTACTAGGTGATGAAAGAGCTATCTCAGGCGATTTTGCATCAATTAAAGCTCTTGTTTCAGGAGAAATTAATAGCTTCCTCGGTTTCCAATTCCACATTATTGGGGATAGAGACGAAGGTGGTTTAGCTATTGATGGCTCAAGCGACAGGAAAGTTTTTGCTTTCCATAGATCTGCATTAGGTATGGCAGTTAATATGGCACAGAAAACAGAAGTCAACTATATCCCAGAAAAAACATCTTTCTTGGTTAATAGTATGTTCTCTGCTGGTGCTATTTCTATTGATGGCGAAGGCATTGTAGAAGTAACTTGTAGAGAATAGGAGTAAAATATGGCTTATGACGTTGCAGGATTACAACCTATCGGTGGTCAATCAAAAGCTGGATCAGCACCTCAGATGTGGAGTTATACATCGGAAGATGCTAAGACAGCAATAGATGCAGCAGGGTACTTTAATAGTGCTTCTGATGTATTAAAAGTAGGCGACCTCATCTATGTTCATGCTTCAACAGCAGGTACACGAACTTATTCGTTACACCCTGTTGTAAGTAATGCATCAGGTGTAGTAGACATTGGGGATGGCACAGCTATCTCTGCTACGGATAGTGATTAATATCCAACCAGATTGGGGAGGCGAAAGTCTCCCCTTTCAATTAGGAAAATAATATGGCAAGTGGCGACACAAACATAACTATCTGTAATCAAGCTCTCAACTTACTTGGTTCAGATACAATATCTTCTTTTACAGACACTACAAATGATGCTGCTACAATTTGTAACAACATCTATGAAACTATTAAAAGACAGGCTTTATCTTTATATCCGTGGTCTTTTGCTCTTACAAAATTACAATTATCAAGATCATCAACCACACCAATCAATGAATGGACCTATCAATATGATATGCCATCTACAGCAATAAGTGGTACACCATTACAAGTTTACAATTCAAGTGCAACAAGGGTGTTGCCGATACAGAACTATGAATTACTTTACACAGCAAATGGTCCAACAATAGCTACACATGAGGACAAAATATATATAGACTACGTTACATCAGCAATTACAGAGGGATTGATGCCTTCTTACTTTGTTCAGTTGTTAGTGTATATGATGGCTTGGCATTTAGCTGAACCAGTAACAGATCAAACTACTAAGGGTGATTATTGGAGGACTATAACATTAGGTTCAATAACAGAGAATGGTAGAGGAGGCTACCTAAGACAAGCTATGAATATAGATGGTAGAGGCAAACCTAGTTATGCCATAGTCGATTTCCCACTTACTGATGTGAGGTAGCCGAATGTCAAGGGCAATCGCAATACAAAACAATTTTACAACAGGGGAATTAGATCCATTGCTAAAAGCTAGAATTGACTTAGGTCAATACTACAATGGATTAGACAAAGCAAGAAATGTAACTATTCAACCACAAGGTGGAGCTGAACGAAGGCAAGGTTTACAGTTTATCAAAGAAATACCAAGTGCAGCATCACCAGAAGATGGTGTAAGGCTAATACCTTTCGAGTTCTCGACAACACAAAGCTATATGCTTTTGTTTACTCATAACAGATTATATGTTTACAAAGATAAAGCATTGTTAACAAATATTAATGGTAGTGGTAATGATTTTCTTACAACAGCTATTCCCTCAACAAAATTATCAACATTAGATTTTGCACAATCATTTGATACTCTTATTTTGGTGCATGAAGATTTGACACCTTTTAAATTAGTAAGAGGGGCAAGTGATACTGCTTGGACAATATCAGCAATTACTTTTGAACACGTTCCTTTCCATGCTTT
>TARA_R110002012_G_scaffold308286_1_pt1 | contig 10692 bp, 7 predicted proteins | sample TARA_R110002012 | Tara Oceans TARA_R110002012 (sample SAMEA4396515) | marine metagenome | biome: Westerlies Biome; feature: [DCM] deep chlorophyll maximum layer (ENVO:01000326); material: water (ENVO:00002006), including particulate matter (ENVO:01000060) such as... | depth 40 m
ATCCTTACCTACCGTTATTTCGAATAAAATCACTTCATGTTTTTCTACTTGCTCACTTTTAAAATTCTAAATGCCCCTTGAACAACCAGGACAAAAACAATTGTTCCTATAACCAGATCAGGAGTACTTGATTCTAGCCAATAAACTAATAGGCCGGCGGCAATTACACCTAAATTAATAATTACATCATTTGATGTAAAAATCATGCTTGCTTTCATATGAGCCTCTTCTCTGCTTTTCGATTTTTGCAACAGGTAAAGGCAAATTCCATTCGCCATAAGAGCAAGAATTGAGACAATAATCATTGTTGAAAAATCCGGAAGCTTCTCGACTCCAAAAAACCTTCTTAATACCTCTACAAATCCTATGATCGCAAGTATAATTTGAAAATATCCAGCCCATTTAGCAATCCGCTTTTTCCTATATATTGTTCCCCCCACTGCAAATAAACTTATCCCATACACAAAGCTATCCGCAAGCATATCCAAGCTATCGGCAACCAGCCCCATAGATTTGGAAATAATTCCCGTGGTCATTTCGATTAGAAAAAATGCAAAGTTTATTGCAAGGACAGACCATAGTAACTTTTTTTGGTGAGTGTGTTCTTTAAAGACCTCTTGGTCAGTCTGTTCGGTGGAAATCTTCCTTCCACCTAAATTTAAGTCCACAATAGACTTTTCGATTGCTTCAATTTCCCCTTGATGAAAAACTGTCAGTTTCCGGTTAGCAATATCAAATTCCAAATTCTCAATACTGGAAATACCGTCCAAATTCATCCTGATAAGATTCTCCTCCGAAGGGCAGTCCATTTTGGTTATCTCAAAGATTGTTTTATGCATGTTGACTAGCTTATCTTTAGAATGAAAGATTTTTAAGATTTAAGTATATATTATCAATCAGAACTCTTCAGATCAATGTTGGTATGTTCGGTATCTATATCGCTTAAAATTGCATGAATCTGCCTGAAATCAAACCTCCTGTGACTTCTAACACGGTAAAGGCTAGATTCAGGAAAAAGGCTGTCTAATATTGTTATCTTTTTTTGCTACTGTCTAGCTGTTATTTTTTAATCCACTTTAACGCAGCTTCTTTATCTGAAATATCAAAGTATTTAACTTTAGCAGAAGAAAAAAAAACCATTAGGTCAGACATTTTTTCTTCCCACATTTTTTCACCTACCATGGCCACTTTATCAAAGTCATTGGCATGTTTTGCATCAAATTTCACATCTTCCCAAAAGGCTTTCAGTTCCCATCCCTCAAAATCAACCATTTCAAAATACCATCGAATTTTGGAATGTTTGTCGAGCGCGTTCTTCAATAATGGCAATAGCTTTTTGTAATCAACTTCAGTTAATTTTCCTGAGGCTTTCGTTGCTATGATATTGTTTTCAGTCTGTTCTAGTATCTGCAGCATACTATTGTTTTTAAGTAAATATCCCCACCCTATGTGGGGATTGATTACACTCCTTCCCTATGGTTAATTCATTTTCTCTGGTATCCCAGCAACCTTAATGCATTTACTACAACGACTATCGTAGATCCTTCATGGATAAGTACAGCAATTCCTATTGAGGCAAATCCAAAGATCGTAGCAGGAATCAATACACCTACTACACCTAAACTGATCCACAGGTTTTGTTTAATAATCCCCTTAGCTTTTCTACTTAGCCCAATTGCAAAAGGCAATACTTCAAGTTTATCAGCCATCAATGCAATATCTGCAGTTTCCATAGCTACATCAGAACCTGCTGCTCCCATGGCAATACCTACGGTACTTGCAGCCATAGCCGGAGCATCATTTACCCCGTCGCCGACCATGGCGATTTTGGATTCTGACTGCTTTAATTGCTTGATAGCTTCTACTTTTTCTTCAGGCAGTAGGCTTCCTCTTGCACCAGTCAGTCCAACCTCATTGGCAATTGCATCTGCGACTTTCTGGTTATCGCCACTGAGCATGATCATCTTTTCAATTCCAATCTCCTTCAGTTCCCTTAAGGTAGCTTTGGCCGATTCCCTAGGAGTGTCCATCAGTCCAATGATACCCATATAGGTGTCATTTTTCCTGATGAGGATAGTTGTATTTCCATTGGACTCCAATTCTTCAATTTTTTTGACTACCTCATTAGAAGGTTTTTTATCATCCAGCGCTTCATATAAATCCAGGTTTCCGATATAGATTTTATCCGAACCCACATTAGCCTTAATACCTTTTCCCAACACTGCTTCCAATGAATCAGCTTTGGGAATTTCTTTGCCATCCATTCGTTCTTTACCGTCTCTAACTACCGCTTTGGCAAGTGGGTGATCACTCAGCTCTTCCACTGCTATAGCATCTCCAAGTAATTCTTCGGTGGAAATTCCTTCCAGAGCAATCACCTCTGTGATTTTGGGTTTCCCTTCAGTGAGTGTTCCTGTTTTATCAAAAGCGATTGCAGTCAAAACACCTAAATCTTCCAAGGGTCTCCCCCCTTTGATCAATACTCCTTTTTTGGCAGCACGGGCTATACCGCTTAATACAGCACTGGGTGTAGCAATGGCCAATGCACAAGGACTCGCAGCTACCAAAACAGCCATCGCTCTATAAAAGCTTTGGCTAAAAGACTCATCAATGACTAAAAAAGCAAAGCATAGTATCACCACCAAAACCAATACCGAAGGGACAAAATACTTCTCAAATTTATCAGTGAGTAACTGAGTAGGAGACTTTTGTGCCTTTGCTTCGTTGACTAAGGTGATCAATCTTGATACGGTGGAGTCCGTGGCTAATTTCAACACCTTTATTTCCAAGGTTCCATTTCCATTTATAGTCCCTGAAAATGCACGGCTTTCTTCAGGAACATCTTTAAGAGATAATTCATTTGAATCTGCATTTTGCATAGCAACTTTGTCCACTGGAATACTCTCACCTGTGATGGGGGCCTGATCAACGGCGCTACTACCTTTGATTACTACTCCATCAGCAGCTATACGAGTGTTGGGCTTGACTAAAATAATATCCCCAATTTCCAATTCTTCAATACCGATTTCTTTGGTAGTATTCTCATCCTTTTTCAAGGCAGTTTTAGGAGCTAGAGTTGCTAAAGACTCAATAGATTTATGTGCTTTTCCCATAGCGTAGTGCTCCAGTGAATGCCCGAGACTAAACAAAAATAGCAGCAAAGCACCCTCGGCCCATTCCCCAAGGATCGCAGCACCAATGGCTGCGACCAACATGAGAAAATCTATTTCAAACCCACCTTTAAGAATGGTCTCAATTGCTTCCTTGGCAGTATAGAACCCTCCAAAAAAATAGGCCCCTATATACATTCCAAGACTAACCCATTGAGGTACGGACTCTATAAAACTGAGACCAAACCCGATCCCCAAAAGAGCACCACAACAAATTGAGAAAATCAATTCACTATTTTTTCCGAATATCCCTGAATGTTCTACTTTTTCCTTTTCCATGATTTCATAAATCAGTTAGCGTATTTTTCCTTTGTTTTTCAATGATGTCCACCTTCTTCTTCGCTGTTTTTAGCTTTTGAAAGTAGTGTGAAAGCTCCCTTAGTTACCAGTTTGATTTCCTCATAGGCACGGGCGGAATCCAATAATGTCACCTCAGTAAACCCGTCTTCATTATTCCCCATTATCACTTCTATCATCTCATAATCGTAGGCGGGTTTCCCGTTTTCATCCCGCTGTCCCAAATAGGAAAAAATAAAATGTTTCTCTCCAAACCGTACAACTGCATCATTTGGCGCTACTAGCGCTTTTTCACTTGCAGTTTCTATTTTGGCAGTCACATACATTCCTGGGAGCAAATCAGTATTCTTGCTGTCAAAATGACCATGAACGGTTACTGACCTATCTTTTCTGACTCCCTTACCTACCAAAAACACATGCGCCTCTCTCCATTCTTCATCCGTATTGGCAATATTGAATTTGATGCGTTGATCCTTTTTAATTTTAGTAATGTCATTTTCATAGACAGAAAGTTCCACATGCAAATCATCCGAATTGGTTAAATCCATGATCACATCCTGCGGACTGACATATTTGCCAATATTGGTATAAACGTCCAGCACCGAACCGGCAACAGGGGAATAGATATTTACTACAGATTTAATTTCTCCTGTTTCCACTTTCCCAGGATCAAAACCAATCATTGTTAACCGTGCTTTGGAAGTTTTTATTCTTGCCTCATTGGCCAGAAAATTACTTTTTGATTCTTCAAAGGTTTTTCCGGAAGCCACTTGTTCACCATACAATTTCTCCTGACGCTCGTACTCAGATTTTAAATAGGAGCTGTTAGCCAGACTCTCTAAATAGTCCTGTTGAAATTGAATGAAATCAGGATTTTCTATCGTTACAAGCAGCTGTCCTTTTTTGACAGCATCGCCGGGAAGAAGCGTGGTGTTTTTCACAAAACCTCCATAGGGCATGGTAATGGATATATTGTTCTGCGGGGGGACATCGATCACCCCATTCACCATAAGTTCACTTCCAATTTCTTTAAATTCCAATTTGCCCAGCTCAATCCCTGTTACCTCATATTGCGCTTGAGACAGTTCTACTCTGGATTCATTTTCTTCGTGCTCTCCCTGAATTTCAACACTTTCAATCTTGGAATTACAGGAAACTATAATACCAGCGATCGTCAAGGTAATTAGGCTGTTTATGATATATTTTTTCATTTTAAATGATTTTTAGTATTGGTACTATGGAATCTCAAAGGGTTTAGACTCATTCTTCTGAATGACTTTTCACTCATACTCGATTTCATATTTATTTAATTGGAGTTAATTGATTCCCGACAAGAATTCGATCTGAATAAGAGCCTGGTTGGATTTATCAAGTAGATCCAGGTAATTAAAAGACACGGTTAAGCTTCTGCTTAGTCCTTGGATATATTCCACATACCCAATTTCACCACTTTGAAAGCCCCGCTGCGACTGTTTTAAAATCAGCTCAGCTTGAGGTAAAGCATTGGTTTCATAAAAATCCAAACTGGTCTGGAATTTTTCGTAATCAAGAAGTAACGTGGTTAATTGATTTTCAAGCTCGTTGGTAAATGCCTCTTCTTCCTGTTCCACTTCGGCTATCCGAATGGTTTTGGATTTTATATTTGCGGACTGAGATTTTATGCTGAAAACCGGAATAGCTAATCCTACCTGAAAACCATCGAAACGATCTTTGGAGGTGAAGAATTTGGGATCACCTGCCACGGTTTCGCCTGGGCCATTTAGAGATTGATTAAAATACCCAACTTTAATGTCAGGCATCAACCTGGATTTCTCCACTGACTTTTCCTTTTCTGCTATTTCAATTTGTTGTTGAACCCAGGCTAACGTTGGATTACTATCCACACTTATAGAAGATAGTGAGAGGGGTGATGACTTTTGTTCCAGTATTCCCATTTCAGATTCAATCTCTACTTCAGTGTTTAAAAGCATTTTCAGCCTCTTAGAGTAGATTTCAATATCTGCTTTGTTCTGAGCCAGTAGTGCCTGGATTTCAGCTACCTCTGCTTCGGCAGTTGCCTTTTCAAGCAGATTGGTTTCCCCTGCCTCAAAGCGGAGGGTGGCAGCTGATGCGAACCGGGAATAGATACTATCCTGTCTGACTAGTAGATTACCCCTTTCCTTTGCCGTCAATAAGGCAAACCAGGTTGACTTTACGGCTCTTGTAAGTTCATTTTTACTCATTTCCACGGCCAATTCACCTGAAGTTACTTTGGACTCAGCAAGTCCATTTTGTCTGCTATAAGTAGTCGGGAATTCAAAGGTTTGTGAAACTGAAAAACGGGTATCATTGGTAAATGAACTGTTGGTCTGACCGTACTCCATATCCACAGCAGTTTTGCCTATGTTCCAGCTTGCCCCTTTTAAAGCCCGCTGCTGCTCCAGCCTCAGCGCTTCTGCTTTGACATTGGGATTGTTTTCCAGAGCCAGTTCTATTGCCTGGTCCACTGAAGAAATTCGCTGAGGTTCCTGAGCGAAAGTTGACATATTTATAACAGTCAAAAATGTAATGACCAGCAATCCTACTTTGCCTGTGGATTTCCTGAATCCTTTTTCAAAATAGTAATACAAAACAGGCAGAACCACCAAAGTCAGAATCGTGGCAGTGATTAGCCCACCGATGACTACTGTGGCCAATGGTTTTTGAACCTCTGCTCCACTTGAAGAAGAGAGTGCCATAGGCAAAAAGCCCAAGGATGCTACAGAAGCTGTCATAATCACAGGCCTTAGTCTGGTACGTGTACCTGAATAGATTCGCTCAAATATATCCGTGATCCCTTCTTTTTTCAGATGGTTAAATTCAGCTATCAGTACAATTCCATTCAGCACCGCTACTCCGAAAAGTGCGATAAAACCTATCCCTGCAGAAATACTAAAAGGCATTCCCCGTATAGTTAAAGCGAAGATCCCACCAATGGCGGAAAGCGGTATCGCAGTAAATATCAATACGCTTTGTTTGATAGATCCGAAAGTGAAGAAAAGTAAAACGAAGATGAGTAAGAGCGCCAGAGGAACGGCAATACCCAGTCTGGCTTTGGCCTCAATAAGATTCTCAAATTGTCCACCGAATGTGACAAAGTAACCCGTGTCGAAATTCACAGCCTTGTCAATTTTAGCTTCAATTTCATTGACTATACTTTCCACATCCCTATTTCTCACATTGAAAGCCACCACAATTCTCCGTTGGGTGTCATCCCGCTGAATCTGATAAGGTCCTTCTTTCACGGAGACTTCTGCTACTTGGTACAGGGGAATCTGATCTCCATTTGCTCGGGCAATAAATAAATTTTGAACATCTTCCAGTTCATTTCTTTTGGTCTGGTCAAGTCTGATCACTAGATCAAATCTCTTTTCCCCTTCGTAAACTTTTCCAGCGGAAGCCCCGGCAAAAGCAGCCTGAATCGAACGGTTCACTTCCTTGATGCTTAAGCCATATTTTGCCAATTGTGCCCGCTTATAGTCTATCACAATTTGAGGAACTCCCGTCACTTCTTCTACATAGATATCCTCCGCCCCTTCTACACCTCTCGCTATCTGACCTATCTGATTGGCATATTCAGAAAGTCGGTTTAAATCCTCTCCGTATATTTTTATTGCCACATCCTGGCGAACGCCGGACATCAATTCGTTGAAACGCATTTGAATGGGCTGCTGGAAACCAAAGTTGACGCCTGGCAGGACCGCCAACGCTTCGGACATTTTATTCGCTAAATCTTCCCTGTTAGTTGCTGTAGTCCATTCACTTTTATCCTTTAAGACAATCATCAAATCGGCTGCTTCCACAGGCATCGGGTCGGTGGGAATTTCACCTGCTCCAATTTTTGATACTACTTCAACTACTTCCGGGAATTGATCCAGAAGAATCTTTTCTGCCTGAGTTGTTGCCTTTATGGTATTCTGAAGAGATGACCCCGTAACTACACGTGTTTCCACCGCAAAATCTCCTTCCTCAAGGGTTGGGATAAACTCTCCACCCATCCTGGAAAAAACCCATCCTGAAATCAGTAATAATAACAAGGCGATACTCATTATTATACCTCTATGATGCATAGCCCACCGGATGGACGGGTCGTAGAAACCATGGAAAAAATTCATGATTTTGTCAGAGATATTGGGCTTGTTGCTCAGTTTTTTACTCAGAAAAAGAGCTGAAATCATTGGCACATAGGTAAGAGAAAGAATAAATGCGCCAAGAATTGCAAATGCAACTGTCTGAGCCATAGGTCTGAACATCTTGCCTTCTGTGCCGACCAATGCTAGAATCGGGAGGTATACTATAAGAATGATGATTTCACCAAAAGCGGCTGAATTTCGGATTTTGCTTGCAGACAGGAATACTTCCTCGTCCATTTCAAGCTGGGTCAGCTTTCTTTCTTTTTTCACCAATCCTAAATGATGCAAGGTGGCCTCAACGATAATCACAGCCCCATCTACAATCAACCCAAAATCTATCGCTCCCAGGCTCATCAGATTCCCCGACACTCCAAATAAATTCATCAATGAGAAGGCAAATAACAACGCAAGCGGGATGACTGACGCCACTATTAGACCCGCTCGTAAATTCCCCAGCAACAGCAAAAGAACAAAAATTACAATCAGTGCTCCTTCTATTAGGTTCTTACTAACCGTGCCTATTGCGTTATCCACCAACTTTGAGCGATCTAGAAACGGTTCTATTGTTACTCCTTCTGGAAGTGTGTTTTTTATTTCAGCAATTTTTGCTTTCACATTATCGATAACTTCTGCTGAATTTTCTCCTTTCAGCATCATCACAATTGCGCTTACAACTTCTCCTTCGCCATTTCGGGTAGTTGCTCCATACCGTACAGCACTTCCCAGCTGGACATTAGCTACATCTTTTATCAATACCGGAATGCCATTTTCATTAACTCGAACTGGGATATTATTGATATCATCAAAAGATCCCACTAATCCTTCGCTCCGTATGAATAGGGCGGTTAGATTTTTCTCAATGTATGCCCCACCGGTATTTTCGTTGTTATCTTCAAGCGCCTTAAAAATATCGGCGATCGAAACATTTAAAGATTTCAATCTGTCCGGTTCAATTGCTATTTCGTATTGCTTAAGGTAACCTCCGAAACTGCTCACATCTGCAACACCAGGTGTACCAAGTAGTTGTCTTCTTACAATCCAATCTTGGATAGTTCTCAGTTCTCTCGCATCGTACTTATCTTCATAGCCTGGCTCGACACCGACTACATATTGATAAATCTCGCCAAGACCTGTGGTGATCGGGGCCATTCCGGGAGCTCCAATACCTGGAGGAATTTGTTCTTTGACTTCGGACATCCGTTCATTGACCTGTTGTCTTGCCCAATAGACATCCACATTTTCCTCAAAGACAATAGTAACTACCGAAAGTCCGAAACGGGAAAAGCTTCGGATTTCTTCTATGTCGGGAATAGTTGCCATTGTGATTTCAATGGGAAATGTAATAAGCCGCTCAACTTCCTCAGCAGCCAGAGAAGGAGAGGTAGTGATTACCTGAACTTGATTATTGGTAATATCAGGAACAGCATCAATGGGAAGCTGAGTAAGTGAATACCCTCCCACAATGACTAATCCTATGGTAAGTAGGCCGATAATCAGTTTATTATTAACTGAAAACCGGATTATATTATCCAGCATAAGGAATTAATTTTTATGAAATAAAATGGAAATGGGCACAGGTGCCCTTAGAAAAAACTGAGCACAACAGACTTGATCAGTCAATTGAAAAGAGCTGATCGAAAAGGGTAAATCTGGTGTGAAACGGGAAATTTAGCTCCGAGGAGGCTGAAAGAGTTCACCTAAAACCGGTGAAGTAAAAAGAAAGGTATAGTAAGTCGCTGGCTCTACTTTTTCATTAAAAGACCGGACTACAGAAAAATCATTTATTAAAGAGAAATAGATGGGAGCGTGTGAACAGGTATGATTTCCATGAAAAGGTAAATTTTCATGACTTTCTTCATCATGGCTGGTATTGTTTGATCCATGATCAATATAATCTTCTACTACGAATTCAAATACGGAGTCGCCATGCAAAACTTTATGCTCCCCAAAATGTGAAAGTAAAAACGGGATTTTTTGAATCTGACAACATAGATCGAAATTCATCGATAGCATCCCCAAAAGGAGCAAAGCAATAAAAGATCTGTTTCTTATCATTTTCATGTTCTGCAAATCTATGAAATAAAGTAGTGCAAGGCTATTGCAGAAAAGCGCTAAACCCAGATTCAAATGAAAAGGCATAGCTACGCCCCATTCTGAGCAAGGGTAGAATTTTTTATGTCTTTTTTTTATTAACAATAACCTTATCTGGATTATTACGTGTTTTAGAATTCAATTGGATTTATTTTCATTCTCATGTGAAAAGCCTATAATTGTAACAGTGAAGAAATCATTTTCCATAGTTTTAGCATTCTTACTTCTTTTCGCAAACATCGGTTTGGCGAAGAGCAGCCATATTTGCATGGGATCTGAGATGTTAAATGCAATTGGTCTTTCTGCAAAAAATTTGGATTGCGGAATGAAACATCAATCGGAATCTCCTTCAAGTGATCATGAAGGTTTAAGCAATGCTGATGAATGCTGCCAAAATAGTTTCGAACTCGTTCATAACGATAGTGACCAGAATCTTAAAATAGTACACCTTGACGCTGCCCAACTTATTTTTGTAGCAGCTTTCACCCAAGTATTTATTTTCGGAATTGACCCAGTTACTTCAACTGAGTATTCCAACGTATTTATATCTCCCCCCGCGATTGATAAGGACTATACAGTTCTTTTCCAATCATTCTTGATTTAATCCGGATAGATAAACCAAGGTCATAAAGACCAACTTTTTTCTATGAGCCCAATTGCTTGTAGCAAAGTTTATCCAGTATTCCATTTTCTTAGGATTATTTCATGCTTAACTCAATTATCAAGTATTTTCTTGAAAACAAGTTAGTTACCGTTCTTCTGCTTATCGCTTTGATAGCTTGGGGAATTGTAACAGCTCCATTCGGCTGGAAAGTAGGATCGCTTCCATCAGATCCTGTACCCGTGGATGCCATTCCCGACATTGGTGAAAATCAACAAATTGTTTTCACCCAATGGCCGGGTAGATCACCACAGGATATCGAGGATCAAATTTCTTACCCACTTACTACCTATCTATTAGGAATTCCTGGAGTAAAGTCCAT
>TARA_R110002012_G_scaffold39354_2_pt1 | contig 10689 bp, 4 predicted proteins | sample TARA_R110002012 | Tara Oceans TARA_R110002012 (sample SAMEA4396515) | marine metagenome | biome: Westerlies Biome; feature: [DCM] deep chlorophyll maximum layer (ENVO:01000326); material: water (ENVO:00002006), including particulate matter (ENVO:01000060) such as... | depth 40 m
GGTAATAGTTTAGTATACGATGTTAATAATGACGGTGTTGTTAATATGCTAGACGTATTTACTTTAGAACAGTTTATTGATACGATATCGTTCTACCCTGCTATATCTAATTTTGACTATGATGGGGACGGAGATGTCGATGCAGACGATGTTAATATATTACAACAATCTTTCATGCCCTCTTATATGGCTCCGTTTAATATATGTGAATTTATCGATCCAATAGACGGGATTGTAGGTGCTGGTGATATGCTTGTATTGTTTATATCATCAGAATATGGAGGTGCTAACGACCCTCACGGCATAAATCAGGCCTTTTTTGATATTTTTGTTGGTATGAGTTCGGAAGAAATAGGATGTAATAATCCAGAAGTCATACCTCAGGCTCCGTTTAATATATGTGAATTTCTTGTAAATGAGTATATAGATACTCAAGCTCATTTGCTTTTTCAAGATTCTGAATATAATATAAATGATCCTAGCGGATTGAATTTGGCTTATTTTGAGGCACATTGGGGACTAAATGCAGAACAAATAGGATGTCCTATAAATCCTCCACAAAGCTAAAGACGAAGAAGATGAGACAAACTATAGCATTTCATAATACCAGCAACCACTGGAAGACTAGATACTCATATAGTCCTTCTTGTATGATGAATCTAAATAAATTATTTTTTAGTTCTCCTCAGGAAAAAGCGGTATACGATGGGAATAAAATGATATGGAGGCATAACGATTCTTCTAACGGTGGTTTTAATACCTTCTATAATACTAATGTTCATTCAGCAAATTCTGCTATAGCGATTAGTTTTAATGGTTATAAAAATAATAAGATGTCTGGTAGTTCTAACTCTTCTTCTAGCAATAAACTATTTAAAACGTTTTCTATAGAAGGTGGCAATCAAAATCTTAGTTTAGGGTATAGTGCTTTTAAGGTTAGCAATAACTCTTCATACAACCTTTTTGACGGGAATCATAGTTTTAATCCGCTTGTTAGAAGGGGTAACGCTATATACGGGGAGATAGGGAAAGAACAGGCTTTAACAGGGACAAATATTAAGGCTATAGGTAGGATACGTAATGTATATAGATTTCATGCTTTTAACGACAATACAGGAGTAAATCAATGGCTTAATATAACTACTGGCGAATCAAGTATGGCGATTGAAAGTATTCCTGGGCTACATGTAGACGCTAATGGAAATGATTCTGCCTCACCTATCGGCGATAAGCTATATGCTTTTGAAATAGAATCCTTTATGTCTAATCACCCTATACCTGCTACTATTAGTGGTGGTAATCCAGGACAATATGTAAAGTTTTTTAGCGGAAGGGCTAATATTAATGGTACTGGTATGCAAGCAACACCTTACAGAACAACAGCTCTTTACACCCCAAATAGTGGACATTATTTAGAGAATTTTGAAGAATCTTTTGATTTTTCACTAGGGCAAGATTATGGAAGATACTTATCGTATGGGGATCCATATTCTAATGCAAACAACTCTTTTAAGAAAGGCAACTATCTTCTGATTGAAATAAAGCAAGTAGATGATTCTGATAGTCAACATTTAAGATTTGAAAGAACTCCTGGAAGTAATGGAAATAGTGATATTTTAAATGATTCATATCAATTTAACGCAGATGATGATTTTGTGTTTGACCAAAGAGAAGTATTATTTGCTATGACTCCTGGATCGGTAAACGGTGCAGACCCCCACGGATCTTTTGCGGATGCATTTATGCTTTTCACTAACACAGACTTTGAAATAACATCTTTTAACGTAGAATATGAACTAACGGAATACGATCACGGAGGACAACCAAGTACTCTTGTAAATAAGAAATAATTCCGTAAATTTGCAGTAACATGAAGAAACTATCATTCCTTTTATTTTTATTAATACTACCTGTAGATACAGCTTTGGAGTTTGTTCATGGGATTTTTACCTATAAAGCTCCAGGAGATATACAATTAGGGACAGGGTACTTAGCCATACTTGGTCAATTACTTGGGACAGGTATGAACTTGTATCAAGGATACAACCAAATGAGTGAGGGTGAGACCTTAGCGGAGACGGGGAGAGAGCAAATGCTAGCTACAGCGGGAGCTACAGATGAGCTTCTTTCCTCTGTAGATGAACAGAAAAGATTATCTCAAAAAGCTGGAGATGTTGGTCAAGAAAGATTAGACCAATCTGTTACAGGTTTATTAGATGCTTTAGCTTCTGGCGACCCTTCTGCATATTCTGCTATACCTTCTTTTGGAAGTAATTTAGCTACTACAAGTCAGGATATAGGTTCAAAAACTGCACAAAACATAGCTTTAGCTAATGCCCCTGCTGTCCAAGCTGCTGAAGCAGAGATGGATGTGTATAGAGGATTATCTCAATATGACCTTCAGCAAGGTACTGCAGCATATCAGGCTGGACAACAGACTGTAAATCAAGCATATGGAGATCTTTTTAATATGCCTATGGATATGGCTGCACTTGAAGTACAAGATCCTGAGGCTTATTCTAATCTATTCCGTGGTGGTGGGACAACAAAAAAAGCAGATAAAGGCGCTTTTGTAAACTCAGATGTAATAAATGAATTAATTAACGCTAGTTCAGGGGCTTTAGTTTATACTGGTGGTGGTGTAGAGTCAGCTTCTTTTCAAGACCTTATAGGAAAAGAAGAAAAGATGCGTCTAGGGGTGGATAACCCTTTAGAGGATACAAATTTGAAAGACGCTTGGGAAGCTTTGCAGGCTAAGATAGAAGAGGAAGAATATTTAAACCGATATAATAGAGGAAGAGGCGCAGATGGTACAATTGAAGATCTACCAGTAGCAAATAGGAAAGATGGCGGTAAGGTACAAGACTACATCGGTGGGGGTAGCACTCTATCTCAACTTCTTCGTCCTGGTCAAAGTTTCCAAACGGGAGGTATAGAAGATCATGATGTACAAGAGTATGATATATCAGATGCTGAAACAGGTCAGGTCGTTGCTAAAACTACTGGGCAAGAAGACCATATGGTGAATGAAGATGGTTCTATTACCGTTATAAATAGTGAGCAGAACGAATCTATCCATGATGCCTTTAAAGATGTAGATATAGAAATGGTGCTTGAAAGTTTAAAGAATAACCCACAAAAAGGAAACGTCAGAGAATTACTTTCAGCTCTCAACAAAGTTTTTAGACAAAAACAATTTCAGTCGTAATGGCGGATACACCAGGACCAATATATACAGGGGCAGGAATACCCCTTAAAGGTTTCGCACCTCTTTTAGAAGCTACTAAAAATGCTGGTGTAGCGAGACAAAAATCTGCTTTAGCCTTTCAGAAAGCTCGTGAATCTCAAAAAAATAGAATAGATAATACATTAAGCAATATATATGAAACTTCAGGTCAAGAACTTGCACCCAGCCTAAGGCCTTTTTGGGGGGAGTATGTAGATACAGTAGCGGCTCAAGTAGAAGCTATGACTTTTATTGACGGAACACCTATAGAAACTATTGCTGATGGTCAGAGATTACTTAGAGAAGCTAATTCTTTTTATGATGAGCTTGAAGGGTATAATCATTTTGAAGGTAATTATGTGGCAGAAGACAATATAAAGTATCTTAATAGTTTAATCGGGGATCCTAAAAAAATAGCGAACCTAGAGCAAAACTCTCCAATAGATAAAATATATAACTTTTATGATGAACAATCGGCTAATAGTCAGTTAGCTCAAATGCAAGCTTATGCAGATTACGGGTTTATGGGGGTAAAAGCAGAAGAATTTGGAGATGGAAGTTATATAAATGGTGGGTATAAAAATTATGGAAGGATAGATTATACTACTGGGGCTCCCCATATGGTTGTTACACAGCCTAATGGAATTTCAGACAGTTCGACTCAAGGTGGTATAGCTAGTGGAGACACCTATCTTTCTGGTCTTTCTATATACGGTCCAAATAACGCTGCTTTATTTAGTATAGAAAGATTTGCTACTGATAGAAGCTCTATGGAATTAGAGGCTATAGGTCAACAATATCTACAACCAATAATTAAAGATGCTAGAGTAGGTTTGGGATGGTCAGAAGAGTATGCTAAGAATCATATTGATAGCGTCATAAAAGACCCTAATAAAGACGGACAAAACGCTAGGTATGCTATGCTTAATGTATATAGGGACCAAAATCCAGGCTTCCTAAATGATGAGCAATGGCGTGGTTTCCTTTATAACTCACCAGAGATGGCATTCGGTAAAGATGAAGATGGTAAGCTATTAGCTACCCCGAATCAAGTTGCTGAACTTCAAAGAAAATATGATTCAGTTTTAAATAATGAAAATTTACGTCGTAGGATTATTAATGGAAGTAACTACGATAGGCTGATACCTTCTGACGCATCAGAAGACGAAAGGCAACAAGGGTTGTCAAATGTATTAGCTACAATGACTAATACCAATCCTAACGATATATTTGCTCTTGACGATGTTTCTAACTTAATTAACGTAGGTAGCCTTCTTAACGGAGCCAATCAGGCAGATGCATTTAACGGTGCCTATGCAAGGCTTCTTGCTCATGAACACTCTGAGATTGGTGGTAATATTCAACCAGGCATGACAATAGCAGATATAGTAATGGTAGGAGGTCCATCATTTGCAATGGTCGGAACTCAACCAAAATCTGATGCTGGTGTTACAAGAAAATTCATTGAAAATTTTGAACAGGGACAAAGTAATTTACCTCAAACGATAGGCAATTTCGGGGTAAATATGAAAGGTTCTAGCGAATATCAATTCTCACCTCAAGATGGTGTTGAAGGCGGTATAGACAATGTATTCTTTACAAAAGATAATTCTGGTAAAATTAAAATTGGTGTCTCTTTAAATAAGAGTGGAGTTACAGGATATGGCGTAAGCAGTTCAGGGAAAAAGATTACCCCACTCGAAGGTGAAGTTATATTTCAATCTGGAGATCCATTCTTTAGCGTAGGTATTGCTCAAGACGGATCGAATTTCTTAGAAGATAGAGGAAGAATCGAACCTACAAGCTCGTTATTAAATCAAACTTATGATACTGGTAGTCCAGATTTAGTATTCTATTTTGACCCTACTAGTAATGATGATAAATTTAGATTAGAACAACTAGGAAGTAAGTTAGACGAATTCTTTGGATACAGAGGGCAGTCTTTCCCTAACGCAATGAATCCAAATTTTGGATATACATTAAATGCTATGTTTACTAAAAGTATACAATAGATATGGAAGAAGAAGAAATCTTACAATATATTGAAACTCAACGTGTTGACGGTATGGCTGATGATAAAATTGGCATGCAGTTACAGATGAAAGGAGTGTCTAATTGGTCTGACTACTTAAAAAAAAAAGACGATACTTCGATATCGCCCTCTGTTTCGGAAGAGGAAAGTACGGAATCAGAGCAGAGTACAGGTCAGCAAGCAGGACAAGGAGTTGGTTCTTCGGTTGCACCTCTAGTACAAGATGATCCTAGCGTAAACACCCTTGCTAGCGGTGAACAAGACTCATCTATTGATCCTCTTACAGGTCAAGTAAAAACTCCTTGGGAGGATACCCCTGTAAATAGAGCAAGATTAGAGATTGATCCAATGCATTATGACGGCTTTCAAAAGGCTGGATTTATAATGGCTATGGAGGGGTTAGATTCCTCGTATATAACACCAGAAATAGAATCTGCTTTCTTTGATTTTGCTCAATCTGGAGATTGGTGGTGGAATTCAGTAGGAGGAAATATTAATTCAATAGCAACGGAACTTGCAAAGAATGAAGAATATCTATCTGCAAACAACATAGAGGTTTCTACATTCGGAACACCAGTAGCAAGTCCTTATGGAGCTTATGCTTCTCCTCGTAATGAAGAGGACATAATGTTTGATAAAGTTGCTGCAGTAAAAGGACTTTTAACAAAAAGTGTTAACAACTCTGTTGTAGAGAGCTTAAAAGCTAGAATGCCTGCAAATATTAAGCAGAGTAAAGAAGCTCAACTATATATGGAGCAATATATGTTAGAAAATTATGGTTCTATGCTTGATCTAACTGGTGAGGGTGAAATAGGTAATACTCCTTTTTTACAATTTGATGGGTGGAAATCAGATCAAGGTCCAGTTATGAGTACATTTACCCCTCAATTTTCTGGATATGTAGTAGATAAATTTGACGCTGCTGGTATTGATGTTGTTAACGCTATTTATAACATATTTGGAGGTAGTGCAGAGAATATAACTGCAAGAAGGGAACATGCGGAAAAGATGCGTGCCAACACCCTTCAGTTTACAGAAACTATGGCTGGGAGTTTTGCCGATGGCGAATTTCTAAGAGGCTTAAAACAAATGAGTGGATTTGTCTCTGAAGCTACCCCAACTATGATGGTGTTGATACCAACAGCTGCAGCTACTACAGTCGCTACTGGTGGGGCTGCTGCTCCGTGGTGGGTTACGGGAGGTCTAATAGGTTTGGAAGGAGCTACATTAAGCACAGCAGTTGAGGCAGCAAGAACTCGTGAACACCCTATGTTTAAGAGGTATACAAAAGACGGTGTTACTATGGGGCATTACGAAATGATGGAAGCTACGGGAGGTGATCCAGAACTTATGGCTCAGTATGAAGAAAGTTTTGATGATGCTGCACGTTTTGGACATTTAAGCACTGTATTTGGAACTGATTTTGTTGCTGCAGGAGCTACGTCTTTATTCTTTTTTAAGGCGTTAAAAGGAGCTTCAGCTCCAAATAATGTTGGGGCTAATATGAATGGATGGTGGAATGCTCACCTCGCGAATATGGGGTATTCCATACCCGTTAACAGTATAACTTCATCTACTGCAGCTATGGTTCAATATATGAGCTTGAATCCAAACGCTACTCAAGAAGAAGTATTTGATGTAGGATTAGATGTAGCTTTAGGAGTTCTTCCTATAACTGTAGGGGCAACTGGAGCTGGTTCTGCTGTTAATTATACTCAAACAAAAGCACAAGTAGTAAACGCTTTAGCTAGGGATCAGATTGGTAGAAATGGAGGCAATGTCAAAATACACCAACAACGTAAGAAATATTTAGATACAATAAGAAATAGCAAGAATCCAAATAGTCCTGAAGCAATCCAAGCTGAAAGGATGTTAGTTGATTTAGAAGAACAAAGACTCAGCACTATGACTGCTGATGAATCATTCTACTTAAGGATGGAGCCAGGAGATTATGAAAATGTTGTTAATCTTCACAGAGAGTACAATAGTAAACTTCGTCAATTAAATCAACTAGACGATCCAGATTCTGATATAGGTAAAGCCTTACAAAGGGAATTAGACGGAATTAAACAGCAGAGACTTAATATAGAAAAATTATATGAGCTAGAAACAACAGCTGATGCAGATCCATCTGTAAGCTCTGTATTTGGTGCAGGTGAACCAACAATACCTGATGGCAAGCCAGTTCCTTTAGCTTTTGAGCCTGGTCTATCTAAATGGTGGTATACTGAATTCTTTGATAAATACGGTGATGTAAACATGCTTCAAAGGTCTATAATGGAAGCCATAGATACAGAGAATGTGGGAGCAAGGGTTGGGTTAAGTCAAGATTTTGAAGTTTTACAAAAGCTTGCTACACCAAAGGCTAAATTTCAAATAGATGAAATGATAAATCTTAGAGCTCAAGATGGTGGATTGTATTCTCAGTTGCGCGAATTGCAAAAAACTACATCTAAAGATTTATATCAATCACTACCAGAGGTATATGATAAGAATATTATAGGCCTTTATGATCGATGGGCTGTATCGAAGTTTGCTCCAGAAAGAAATGCAAAAATCCTTGCTGATAACCAAACAGAATTAACCGCACTAAAGTCTAAAGAAAAATTAACTGCTTCAGATAAAAAAAGAATAACATTTCTTGAAGAGAAAATTGCAGAAAGGAGAGGTAGCGGTATGGCTGATGAAGAAGCTGCTAGTTTTTTAAATTCCTTACCTGAGGAACTAAAGGCTTCTTTTGAAAAAGTAAGAGAAGAACATAGGGCTATACAACAAAACACTAGAGATGCTGCTTTAGATTATGGTTTTATAGACCAAGTTATGTATGATAAGCTCCAAACAACAGCGGAAAATTATGTAAGCCTTACGGGTGAGGGGATGAGTTCTGTTGATGGAAATCTAACGTTAATTGATAACGATATAGTGCAAGCTATCTTCCCACAAAGATCCTCACAAGGAGGTGTTCCTAACAGCTACAGAAAGGCTTCTGGACGTAGTGATGAAACAGGTAGCATCTTGGGTAAAACCATAGATCAAAATACACAGGTACACGTAGCGGGACAAAAGAATGTAGCTCTTACGGGGCTATATGAGATGCTTTTAAATAACCCAAACCCTAAACATTACTCTATATCTGATGAAGGTAATTCAGCGGCTAAAAACACAGTAATGGCTTATATAAATGGTGAAAAAAAGTTTATTACGTTTGCTAACGAAGCTTATGCAAAACCATTTAAGACTCAATCTCCTAGCGATAATGAAGCTTACGTTAGGATTGTGCAACCTCTTCAAAGATTATTTAGTAATGTACCAAAGATGTATACTCAATGGTCTACCACATTCTTTGCTGGTAACAGTATAAGAGATTACCAATCTTCTATAACAAACGCAATAAGCACAGCTGAAAAGAAATTTGGATATGCTTTATATAACGCTGAAGGTAGGCCTTTAAATATGAAACAGTTAGTCTCAGACTCTCATCTTGTGGGTAGAGGAGAATATATGCGAGCTTTTAAAGCTATTGCTGCTGATGAGTTTGGTCCAGGCAATAATTATAGAGGTAAAGACAATGTTTTATATCAAGAGTATAAAGCTCATGGAGGACAGACTGGGTGGGCTTTTAGAACGCCTTTAGAGGATGTATCTAAGCAATTAGCAGGTGAAATAAACGATGGAATAAGAGGACAAAAAGCTACGAAATGGATGTATGACAATAGCTTAGGTCTTGTTGAATCTTTTAATAATACGTTTGAGAACGTTTTCAGGTTTCAAGTATACAAAGGTTTAAGAAATCAAGGTGTTCTTCCCGATTATGCTGCAGCTGTAGCAAAAGATGTAAGTATAGATTTTAATAGATCGGGCAATACTACGCCTAAAATAAGTTCTTTAAAGTTCTTCTTAAATGCTAGTTTGCAAGGAGCAGATATGACCGTAAAGACTGCTACTGCATTAAAACCAAAAGTAGATCCTAAAGGAAATGTAAGAAACCCTATACAGAGATTAACGAATGCTCAAAAACTCCTTGCAGGAGGTGTTGGGTTTAGCTACATGTTGACTAATTTCAATCAATCTGTATCAGAAATAGATACGGACGGTGTTAGTTTTTATGACAAGATTCCTGATCAAATAAAACAAAGAAATCATATTATAATGCATCCTGGATCTCCAACTGGAGAGAAGACTCTTATCCCTAAGGCTTACGGGTTTGGAGGTATTAACGATATCGGTGTAATGATGGCTGAAATTCAAAGTGGTGAAAGATCTGGAATAGATGGTGCTTGGTATTTAGGTTCTTCTATTGTAACTAACCTATCTCCAGTACATTTTCGTGGCGTAGGTAGCGAAGATGACCCCACTAAATCTTCAGATCCTACAGATCAGCCAGGTCTTTTAATTAAAGCAGCTACTCAGATAGATCCTTTAGCACCTCTTATTGATGTTGCTACAAATGTAGATGGATTTGGTAATAAAATAGCTGCAGATCCGAAAGATGGAGTAGCTAGATCTGCACAAGGATATGATTCTCCAATAATTTTTGAACAGATTGCTAAAATATTAAATTCTGCTACTGGAAGTGATGAAATAAGTAGTGATTTTGATTTTAATCCAGACAAATTAAATTATTTATTTAAAAATTATTTAGGTAGTACTTATACAATGTTTGGCGATGCAGCAGATGGTATTTTGGAGATAACTGCTGGTCAAGACAATGTGAACACATGGCCTTTGCTTAAAAAGTTTTATCAAGAAGATTTTGAATATTCTGCATATGGAAAATATTATGATGCTAAACAAGTTGTTGGTAGCTACCTAGCTGAGTTTGGTAACGTAAATGATCTTTTAGAAAACAAAGACAAACCTTTACCAAGTCGTGACGAAAGACTTGCAGATTATAAAGCTGTAGAGGAAGAGGCGGGAAGTGCTAAAAAAAGATATGGTTATGCATTAGCTATGCACGAAATATTTACAGATATAGATAATGGTATGCAAGAGATAACAGAATCTAAAAAATTATTACAAGATAAACAAGACGCTTTAGGGTATCATATGTTTAATCTTAAAGTGGCAGACGAGTGGGGAGCATTAGAAGGTAAGATATACAAACTAGAACAAGCTGAAATGCTATTAATGGAAAAATCCTTAAAAGAATATTATAAATTTTACAGAAAGCCTGAAGAATAATGAGTAAGAAAAAAATAAAAGACACTAAACTTGGCGCTTGGTTAAAAAACAAAGCACCGCAAGTATTAGGTGTAGTAGGAGATTTACTGCCTGACAAAGGAGCTTTAGGTGTGGTAAAGAACTTAATAGATAATGATGATAGTGTTGACTCTGAAGAGGCACAGCGTGTAATAGATGCGGAAATAAAATTTCAGGAAAACGTTACTGAGCGATGGAAAGCAGACATGGGTAGTGACGTTAAACTTGCTAA
>TARA_R110002012_G_scaffold128956_2_pt1 | contig 10673 bp, 4 predicted proteins | sample TARA_R110002012 | Tara Oceans TARA_R110002012 (sample SAMEA4396515) | marine metagenome | biome: Westerlies Biome; feature: [DCM] deep chlorophyll maximum layer (ENVO:01000326); material: water (ENVO:00002006), including particulate matter (ENVO:01000060) such as... | depth 40 m
TTAATACATTGGAAGATGATGATGTTCGCTCTATTACTATGGGAGATAGTGGAGAAGATATACTTCTGTCTCCTGCAGCTAGAAGAAAGTTTCCATTTAGTGTAGAGTGTAAGAATCAAGAAAAACTTAATGTATGGTCATCATTAGAACAAGCAGAAACTAATAGTGGTAAACACATACCTTTATTAGTATTTAAAAGAAACAGAACTAAGACTTATGCAGTCTTAGAATTTGACAAGTTATTAGAATTATTAAATGAATAAAATAATTAATTTACTAAACAGAGTTTTAAACTCTAATGGTACAAAATTAAAAAAACAAAATGAGTATATGTATTGGTCACCTTTTATATCTCATCATAAACCTAAACTACAAATTAATATACAGAATGGTAATTGGCATTGTTGGGTATCCAATATGGGTGGTCGTAATTTATTTCAGTTATTAAGTAAAGTCGGAGCTTCAAAAGAAAACTTTGATGAGTTGACAGAACTAGTAGATGAAGTTCCACGTTATAAAAGAAATGTAAAGAAAGATACAGAAGTAGTTAAACTACCAGAAGAATTTAAACCATTGTGGAATGGTGGAGATAGTATTGTTAAACGACATGCTCTGAGTTACTTATATAAACGTGGAATTGATGATAGTGATATATTAAAATACAATATTGGTTATTGTGATAATGGGTTATATTCTAATCGTATTATAGTACCATCATATGATTCGAATGGTAAGTTAAACTTTTTTGTAGGTAGAGATTTTTACAATAGTAAATTAAAATATCGTAACTCACCCACATCCAAAGATATTATTGGATTTGATTTACTAATTAATTGGGATGAACCAATTATCTTATGTGAGGGTGTGTTTGATGCTATGTCTTTTAAAAGAAATGCTATTCCTTTATTTGGTAAAACTGTTATGGATACTTTAAATAAAAAAATAATTGAATTTAAAGTAAAAGTTATATATTTATCTTTAGATTCAGATGCTATAAATGATGCTGTTAAGATTTCAGAAAACTTTATTAATAATGGTATTGATGTTAGAATGATGAAATTTAACGAGAAAGACCCGAATGAGATTGGTTTTGAAAAATTATTATATTTAATTAAAAGAACAGAAACAACGAGATTTTCAGATTTAATGAAAATAAAATTAAATGGCACAAGAAAAAAACATATGGAAATTCAACGATGATGAATGGAAAGTTCACATCGATAAAAAAGAAGTTTGTGATAAACTTGATACGAAGTTTAAGTTGAAAACTTCTACAGTTTATTATGAAACTGGTGTTTTATCCAAAGAAACATCTTGGGATATTATTGTGCCCAATAAACTAATAACTAAAGTTAAAAAGTTATTAAAGGAAACTACTTGATAGAACCGAAAGTTGTAAAAGTACCATTTCGTAAATTAAAACACATCCACCATATTTCAGACATACAGATTCGTAATCTCAAACGACATAGAGAATACGAAGAAGTATTTGAACGCACATACGAACAGGTAAAAAAACATAAAAATAATGCAGTAGCTTATATCGGTGGTGATATAGCTCATTCTAAAACAGATATGTCACCAGAATTGATAGACCAATTATCGAGGTTATTTAAAAATCTAGCAGATATTTGTCCTACAATTATTATTGCTGGTAATCACGATTGTAATTTAAATAATCGTTCACGTTTAGATTGTTTGACACCAATTGTAGATAATCTTAATCACTCAAATTTACATTATTTAAAAGATACTGGTGTTTATAAATGTGCTGATACACAATTCGTAGTATGGGATTGTTGGAGTGATGAAAAAGATTTTATCACATCTGACCAAGTAGAAGGTGATACAAAGATTGTATTGTTTCACGGAACAGTAGACAAGTGTGAAACCGATTTAGGATTTAGATTACCAAGTGATGTAAAGATTACCAAGTTTGATGGATACGATATGGGATTACTCGGTGATATTCACAAAAGACAACACTTGAATAAAGAAGAAACTATTTCTTATTGTGGTTCATTGGTTCAACAAAATCACGGTGAAGGTTTGTCTCATGGTTATTTGTTATGGGATGTTCCAAAAAGAACATCAGAATACATAGAGATACCAAATGACTATGGTTATTACACATTGGATATTGACAATGGTATAGTTCCACCAGCAGATGACATGCCTAAGAAAGCTCGTTTGAGAGTTAGGGTTTCAAATACATCAGCTACAGAACTGAAAAAAGCTTTAGCTATCGTTCACGACAAATATGGTATCGAAGAGATGTCAGTTACACGAACAGATTCGTTGTACAGTAATGATAGGGTAAGAAATAAAACAATACAGATTGGTGATATAAATAATACTGATGTACAGTATCAACTAATCGTAGATTATTTAAATGCTAATCATATCGTAGATGAAAAAACATTAATCAAAATAAAAAATATTAATGAATCCTTAAATCAATCTTTACCAGAAGAAGAGGTTTACAGAAATGTTAATTGGACACTAAAAAGATTTGAGTGGTCAAATATGTTTAGTTATGGTGAGGATAACGTTGTAAACTTTACTAAGTTAAATGGTATAGTTGGAATGTTTGCTCCAAACGCTCAAGGTAAATCCTCTTTGTTAGACGCACTATCTTTTTGTTTGTTTGATACTTGTAGTAGAGCTTTTAAAGCAGAAAATGTTCTTAATAATAAAAAGAAAGATTTTTATTGTAAAGTCAATTTTGAAATCGATGGTCAAGAATATTATATAGAGAGAGTAGCTAAAAAACAAAGAAAAGGTAACGTAAAAGTAGATGTAGAGTTTTACACCATAGATGATACTGGTGAAAAAGTTTCTATGAATGGTGACCAACGAAGAACTACAGATGTTAACATTAGAAAAGTAATTGGTTCGTATGATGATTTTATCTTAACTGCATTATCTTCTCAAATAAAAAATTCTGTTTTTATTGAAAAAACTCAAAAAGAAAAGAAAACACTCTTAGCACAATTTATGGGGTTAGAGATATTTGATAAATTATGGACAACTGCTTCTGAAGAAATAAAAGATGTATCCGCAGTACTGAAAAATTTTAAATCAAATAATTGGGAAATGGAATTATCTGAGATAAAAGAAGATAAGAAAAAAATTAAAAAAGAAAATGTAGAATTAACATTAGAAAGAGATGAAGTACAAACTAAAAAGAAGTTAGTTGAAACTAATATTTTATCTTTAACTAAAAAATTAAAACCAACTGATAAGTCTGTTGAGGATATAGATAACCTTAAAGATAATAAAAGTCAACTAACCGATACTCTAAGTAATATTGATAATGAACTTGGTGAAATAGATATGAGGGTTGAAAAAGCTAACTTATTACATACAGAATTTAACATCAAGATACAAAACCATAAAGACGAAAAAACAGAAGAAAAGTTTGTTGAATTGGAAAGTTTAGAAAATACCAAAAGAGAACATGAAATTGATTTAGATAAGATGAAAATAGAAATCCGAACTAAATTAGATAAGATAGAAAAACTTGGTAATTTAGAATGGGATGATGATTGTGAATATTGTATGAGTAATCCATTTACTCTGGATGCACGAGAAACAAAAAAGAAATTAGAAGTTGATAAAGGTGTTTTTAAAAACCACCTTGAAGAATTTGATTCTATAAATGAAACTATAAAAACTTTATATCACGCTCGAGAAAGAAAATCAGACTTGGATGATGTAGTAAATAAATTACAAAAAATATCTACTTTAAAAAATGAACTTGAAAGTAAAAAAGTTTTGATGGATGAAAAGAAAAAAAATATATTACATCAATTAACCTCTGTTGAAGAAAAAATAATAAAATACTATGACCAAGAAAAAGATATAGTTTATAATCAACAGATAGAAACTGAAATAGATACGTTACAAAAAACTAATACTGATTTAGACTATCAGATAGATACTTTAAATCAACATCTAACTACATTACATGGTAAAATTCAAGTACTTGATACAAATCGTAAAACTATATTGGGTAACATTAAAAAGGTCGAAGAGTTGGAAAGTAAGTACCATGCTTATCAGTATTATTTAGATGCAGTAAAACGAGATGGTGTTCCATATGAATTGATAACAAAAGCTCTTCCAACAATCGAAGGTGAGGTTAATAATATATTATCTCAATTAGTAGATTTTCAGATATTGTTTGAAATGGATGGTAAGAATATCAATAACTATATTGTGTATGATGATGACAACGTGTGGCCTCTTGAATTAAGTAGTGGTATGGAAAGATTTATTTCATCATTAGCAATTCGTGTTGGATTAATTAATGTATCTAATTTACCACGAAGTAATTTTCTTGCTATAGACGAAGGGTGGGGAACTATGGATTCAGATAACCTTAATTCTGTATATAGTTTATTTCAGTATCTAAAATCACAGTTTCAGTTTGCTTTAATCGTGTCTCATATAGACTCTATGAGAGATGCTGTTGATACTTTATTGGAAATTAAAAAAGAGAAATCTTTTAGTTCGGTAAATTTTGATTAGAATATAGTATTTTCTTTTTACACTTTTCTTTTATGAGTTCTTCAATCAAAGCATACATTTTGTATCCGTGATTTTTTGAATAGTCTTTAATCATATCACGATATTCTCTTCTTATTTTTATATTTACAAATTGTTCTTTCATATAAATAAATATTAAATACATACTTTTTAACTACTTTTTACCAACTTTTATTTATAAATTTATAAACTAAATATTTATCTATATAATGGAGAACATTTAATGGGCTTTATCCCACGCCGAAGAATAAAAGAAAATTTAAGAGAAGTAGAGGTATTCTTAGAAGATAGAGATAACACTATCTTTAAGGTACAAGATGTGCCAGATACTTTCGTACAAGGTCGCTCTGCATTTAAAATATTTGGTTCTGAATTTTTAAAAACAGATGTTCCGTTAAAAATAGAATTGTTAGATAAAGCAGGTGTACCTGTTTATACACAACCAGTTCAATATGGGGAAACATATCCGAGTTTACCATACAGATACATAAGTGTAGAAGTATATCCACCACCAGTAAACATACCTGGTGAAGCTGAACTTGTTATATTGGGAGAGTTGAATGATGAACTTGTAGATGTCGAACAACGATTCAGAGGTGCTTACAATGTAAAATTTAGTAAAATAGTCAACATAGATACTGAAGCGACTATAAATGAACAACCAATTTTATTTTATAAAAAACCAGAAATAACAGCAAAGGAATTTGTCACTGCACAAAAATTAACGAGTGCACCTGGAACTAGATTTATTAGTGGAAGTCAATTGGGTGGTTCTGTAAATTCAGATATAAAAGGTAATACATTTATATCTAGTTCAGAAGTAGATGTACAAACTAAAGTTAACGATAAATCTGAATCACCATCAGGTGATTTAGCAGCACAATCGAATTTATGGAAATACAAAACTGGTTTATATAAAGAAAATAAAGTTCTTAAACGTAGAGGTTTAAAACAAGAAAAAAGATCTCCTGAAAAACCTCAAATGACAATTCGTTCTGGTGAGGATAAATTTATCACAAAAATGGTGGGTAGTAATATTACCATCAAAAATATAACTCTACCAACAGCATCAGCTGTCGAATTAAGTGGACTAGACCCGAACAAAGTATCAGTAGAAGAAATTTATAATGCATTTACTTTTCCAGATTTTGAAGCTAAAGTAGAAGATATTAAAAGTGATAAAGAATTAGTTTTAAATAAACCATATGCTGTAGAATTTGTAGATCCAACTTCAACTGATACAACACCAAAAAAAATATTTACTGATATAGGTGATGATAACAATTCTACATTTGTAGATTTCACAGCTTCTTATACAGATTGGGATGTACCAGCAACAAGTAGTTATAGATTTGATTCTTTTATAGATTTGACAATAGAAGATATGAGAACTTTTAGTGGTGATGTCTATAGAGTAAAAGTCTCAGGTGGAAGTGATAGTACACAAGGTGATTTTCCTGTTTTATTAGATACTGTTGTTGATGCACCTGAATTATTAGTAGATACAACATCACCATCTGGTGTTTTAAGAAGTGGGTACTTTATAGACCAAGACCATATAGATAAATATTGGAATACTTTTGGTGGTAATAATAATGCAAATCAATTAAGTGCAAATTACACAATGTCTCTTGCAGATGGTATGTATTTATCAGGTTCTTATGAAACATATAATCAAGTTGGTAGAGTAGATTTAGATAGTACATATGCATTTACAGTTAAAAAAGATGTAGCTTACACCCTAGCGTTTACTGCTAAAGGTAAGAAAGCAACTAAAACTAGTATAGAGGATAATTCGTATCAAAGTGCAAAAATATTCTTTCACCTTTCAGGTTCTAATTTAAAAGATTTTAGTGAATCAGACATACAACACAAAGCTTCTTTTGGTAATACAATTACAAATGAATTTGGTCAACCAGTTGGATTGGAAATAGAAGATAGCGATCCAATAACTGTGTTTAAAGACTTTGGAATAATAAGTCACACGTTTACACCTAATTTTAAATCAGATAGAGTAAAGAATACAGATACAACAATACAGATGCGAATACATTCTGGTGAGTGGATTATAAGTGATTTATCGTTAAGACCAGCTGCTAGCACTGGATTTTCACCTGATGAATTTCAATGTAGAATTCCAATACCACCTAATACACTAAGACCTGATAATTTTGACTTTTTAGTTGAATACTTAGACATCAATGGTAATACCGCCGAGACAATAACATTTTTAGATAATGTTCCCATATCTGGTTCTGCATTGATACTAGAGGGAGATGATAATTTATTAACTGGTTCATTATATATGGGTAATGCTTCTGGTGAAGGTATAGAAGCAGCAGGTGCTAATTCTGCATTTATTAGGTCAGTTGGTTATGAAGGATTTTTAAGTGCATCCAATGCCACAGGAATAAATGGTGGATTCATGATGTTTAGTGGTTCTGTATTACCCGATAGTGGTGATGACTATGAGGGCGTTGGATTAGAGTTAGTTGCAAACAGTGCAAGTTTTTTTAAATTTAGGTCTAACCCAAGTATACTTGATATTAGAGCTGATAAATTTTTCATAGGTACAAGAGAGACACAATTTATAAGTGGAAGTGATTCTAATATAGAAATCAGTTCATCATTATTCCATTTAGATCCTAAAAATGATTCATTGGTTATTGGTGCAGATGCCACAATAAACGCTTCTTTGGCTGCTAATCAAATTAGAACACCAGCACAAATAGGTGGTGTGACTTCTACTGCTGCTAATGCTTCTTCAAGTATAGACACACAAGGATTTGCAAGATTTGTATCTGCCTCTATAGGTGGTTGGGTAATATCAGATGGAGAATTCATATCAGGTACAGGCCCTAATTCGGTTACTATGAGTAGTGAAATTGGTTTAATAGCAATGGGTAGTGGTTCTACGTTTAATAAAGGTGATTTACAAGGTGGTTTAAGAGTAGGATTTGATACAGATGGTACTTTTAAATTTGCAGTGGGTTCATCTGATTCATACATACATGCGGATGCGAGTGGTGTAAGTATTAAGTCTGATAGTTTTGACGTGACTGCTTCTGTTGCAGAGATTGATGTTGATGTATTTAAGTTAAGTGCTACTAATTTATTTATAAGTTCTAGTGGTGGTGGTTTTATATCGGCAGGTAATCCAAGACCTACAGGTGTAACAGGAACAAATAAAGGATTTTATGTACAAGGTGATACTGGAGTTTTCTTAGCTGGTAATGTTGCAGGTGGACATATTTTATTTGATGGTACTGACGTATCAATAAGTTCATCAGCTTTCTTTCTAGGAAATGCTGATAATTTTATAAGTGGTTCTAACACCAACTTTGAACTGTTTAGTTCAGGTACTACAACGTTAAGTGGTAGTGCAGTTACTATAGCAGCACCAAAAATATTTTTAGGAAAACTAGATAGTGCTTTTGTAAGTGCATCAGAGGGTAATATAGAAATTAGTTCTTCAAACTTTCATTTACAGGCAGATGGTGATGTGGTGATGAGTGGACAGGTTACAGCTGACTCTGGTGAAATAGGTGGATTTGAAATAGCTTCCAATCAAATCAATTCGACCAATGATAATGTAATATTAAAGTCAAGTGGACAAATAACAGCATCGGCAATACAACTTACTGGTGAAGTCAATATAACTGGTGGTAGTGGTAAAGGTCAACTAGACAAGTTGGGTGCAGAGACAGCATCAATAAAAGCACGAACAGCTTCGTTTGAAAATTCTGTTACTTCAATAGGAGCAAAGACATCTTCATTCGCAGGTTCAATAACTTTAATAGGAGAAAAAACATCATCATTGGGTGACAATGTTGTGAAGTTAGCTATAGCGACTGCATCACTTCAGGCAAAAACAGCTTCATTTGAAAGTTCTATAACTACTTTAGGAGAGAGAACAGCATCTCTAGCTGGGGATATTATTACGAGTAAAGCAGATGCATTAGTGACATCATCTTTATTTAACGCTAACGCAGTAGAATCAAGTTCTAAATTATCTGCAGGTGCTATTAGTTCTGGTTCTAAATTAACCGAAGGGGCAATAGTATCAAGTTCTTTTATAGCACAAGGTTCACGAGCCTCTGCATCTTTGTTTGCAATTGCAGTTAGGGATTCAGGTTCTTTATTTGCAGCTGCAGCCAAGGCCTCAGCTTCATTATTTGCAATTGATGCACTTACTTCAGGTTCTCAAGCTACCGCTTCCTTACAAAGTGGAATAAATACATTAGGTGAAAAAACAGCTTCTTTACAAAGTGGTGTCGATACACTCGGAAGTAAAACTGCCTCATTGGATAGTTCGGTAACTACATTAGGACAGAAAACAGCTTCTTTGGATAATTTTGCTACAGTAGTAGGTGTAGCAACAGCATCTCTACAAGCAAAAACGGGTTCACTTGCGACTGGTATAACTAACGTAGGAGCTAGTTCGATAACTTCAGCTTCACTATTTTCAGTTGCCGCTAGAGATTCAGCTTCACTATTTTCAGTTGCCGCTAGAGATTCAGCTTCATTATTTGCAGTAGGGGCAAAGGCTTCAGCTTCATTATTTGTTATTGCAACTGAACTATCAGCATCAGTAGGTCTTGCTCAAGTGAGTTCATCAGTATCGGGAGCATTCACAGATACTTCTTCTTCAATAGCATCGAGGCAACAAACTGATAAATTAGCAACTCTAGCTAAAGAGGCTACATTCTCAAGTTCTTTTACTTTGGTTGGAGCAATGACTGCATCTCTAACAGAAGCAACCGCGTCAGCTGAAAGTAGTCTAGCATCCATAGGAGTTTCGACTGCCTCAATAGCAGCTACTACTGCATCTATTGAAGTTGATTCTGGTTCCTTAGCTGCAGCTATTCAGTTGACCTCAGCTAGTCTGAATGTTTTGAATAGTGATTCAAATATAATTGCAGAATTTGGAGCAAATACATTCGTGGGATTACAGAGTAGTGAACACGTTCAGATAAGTCCAAGTGGTTTGGATTTAAAAGACGGTAGTACTGTATTAGGTAGGTTTGCTTCAACAACAACTATAGGAGATACATCAACTGAACACGTATCAATTTCAGGTTCAGGCTTAGAATTATTAGATGGTTCTACTCAAAGATTTGCTGTAAATAGTAGTGGAGTAGCAATTGGAGACAATTTTGGTGTAGATGGTTCAGGTAATGTAACTATGGCAGGTAATGTTACAGCTGCAGCTGGTTCTATCGGAGGATTTACTTTAAGTTCAACTGCTTTAACAAGTTCTCCAAGTGGTCAAGGTCAAGTTACCGTAAACGAAAGTTTTTTACGATTTAAAGCAAATAACAATTCAACAGATAGACTCAACTTATATAAAATAACGGTTGCAGATGACACAAATGATAGTGACGCCCAATTTTTTCCACAAGGAGCTAGTGGTGCGACAAATGATGTTACGAGATTTGTAAGAATTAGAATGGGGCTTGGTGAGGATAAAGGATTACCAACTTTTAAATCTGCAGCTGCGGATGGTGGTAATATAGAATTTAGTTATAACAATGCTTTTGGTGAACCATTTGCAGTCTCAGGTAAAGCGTTTCCAATGAGTGAAAGTATACAAATCTCATTGGCATCTGGAAGTGCCGCTAGTAAAAATTCAGGTACTAACTTTACTTACGTTGTCAACCATCAACAATCTGGTGACATTGGAATAAATCCAGGTGCTGAAAATGAAATAATCAGAATAGGAAAAGTTACTGATACTGAAGGTGATTTCGATAATGCTTCAGCTGGTAATAATCGTGAGTTTCATTACGGTATAAGTGGTTCAGTTGCCACAACTGCTTCTTTCGGTTCGGTGTTTGCTGATTATCTAAACGGAGATGGTTCTAATATAACAGGTCTTTCATCAGCTGCTATTAGTAGTGTTAGTAATTTTGGAGATAATAATAGAATTGTTACGGCAGCTGGTGCAGCTGCAGTAAACGCAGAAGCAAATCTTACATTTGATGGTTCAACCTTAACCGTTACCGGTGATATATCTGTTACAGATGATTTATTTGTTGGTGGTGGTCTTATTGATCTGAAAAATGATGGTTCTTTTGTTTCACAAATAAAATTCTATTGTGAGAGTTCAAATGCTCATGCAC
>TARA_R110002012_G_scaffold24240_4_pt1 | contig 10673 bp, 3 predicted proteins | sample TARA_R110002012 | Tara Oceans TARA_R110002012 (sample SAMEA4396515) | marine metagenome | biome: Westerlies Biome; feature: [DCM] deep chlorophyll maximum layer (ENVO:01000326); material: water (ENVO:00002006), including particulate matter (ENVO:01000060) such as... | depth 40 m
CACCTGGAAATGTTGAAAGTGCCGTACCAGCAGGATTTCCTAAGTAATTATCTACAGAATATTCAATGTTTTTTAAAGCAGTTGCAAACTTTTGTTTATCTGTTTTTTCTTCTGTAACGTCACCTAACGTCCATTGACCATCAATATAAACTTCTCCTAAATTTTGAAACTGTGGTAATGAACCACCATCTTGAAAATTAAAATTTAAACCACCCGTTATTGTTGCTGGATTAATATTAACACCATTTCTTGTTGATGTAGTTGCTTGACCAAAAATATTTAAATTTTTATTAAAATTATATTCCCCTCTTAGTTTACCATATAGATCTAATAAATATGGACTACCAAAATTAAGTGATGGATTTACATCTGCAGATAGTCTAAACTTTTTGTTAGAAGATTTGTTTGAACTTGGAACTTTAAGTTTTAGATTTTCCATATTGTTTGCAGGAATTTCTCTAACATTTGTTGTTCCCATATCATGTAATCCAGAATAAGGAGTTAAAAGTTTACCATTAGCAAATAGTGGAATACCAGTTTGTGACATATCTATCATACCCGTTGGAGTCTTAATATCTATGAAAGGCTCATTTCTAAAGGGAGAATGATCACTATAACCTAGCAAAGATTTTATCGTATCCATTCTACTTTTAGGATTAAGAGATTCCAAAAAATTTTTAGAATAGCTAGGTAAGTTATATTTAAGATTTGGTTTCTTCATTATCTAAAAGATGCATTAATTTTTGTATTAGCTAATTTAAATATCATTTTTCTATTCCCAGAAATATTCTTTCTAAGAATTACCTTGTTCCAGTAATGTCTAAACTTCTTACGCTGTAAAGCAGGTTTAAGATAATTTAAATTTGCTTGATTTAAATCTCTTATATAACCATTTAATTGTGTTATAAATATTGATGAATTCCAGTTAGCATCAAACTCTCCTCTATCTCTTGTTATATCCCAGAACTGGTTAAATCTATATTTTTGTTCTACCTTACTATATAATATCTCAATATCATTTGCTGTGATTATTGGATATTCAGTTATCAAAGGTACATTATTTTTTGGATCTAGATTAAGTTTTAGTAATCCAGACACTTGTTCAGTATTGTGAATAATAGCCTCATCAAAGTTCCAATCTAAATCATGGAATCTATCACCACAGTCATCTGCCAAGTTTCCTTTATAGATGTATGATTCTAATTGATATTCAATACTTCTAACAGTGTTTACAGTTTGACCAACTGTCTCCACCCACTCAACTTCCCACGGATAATCTTTACCGTAGTAGTTTGCAAATAAATCACATCTATCATTGTGTTTCCATATTCCTCCTCTTTGGGTTACACCTTCTATGCAACATTCATAATCATAGTGACAAATTAGTGGATCTGGATTTACCCATGTTGAGTCACCAACATTTGTAACTGAATTATAATATAAAGCAATACCATTTAAAATATCTGTTGGACATAATCCTGTTTGTGTAACAGGAATAGTTGGAATTGGTAAATTATCTACATCACAATCACATTCTAGTTTTCTACATACACCCTCTTTTCCTTCACTACAATCAACAGTTGGTCCTAATACTATGTGAGGTGGTGCTGAACCATCTAAGTTACTACTTATTCTTTCGTATCCATCTGGACAATTACATACAGGAGGGAGAGTACATAAATTACTACTTATTGAATTTGCAACTGTTGAAGGACAATTTGTCTGGGGATCACAATTTGCATTTGAATCTACTAACCATTGATCAGCAATAAATCCAAAAGGTGCATTATTTGGTTGGCAACTTACTTGATTAAATCCAACAGCATTATTAGGAAGACCTCCACCTGGACTTGCAAATATAACTACATTATTTCCTTCAACATTCATTCCTGCATTAGCTGCTAAAGATCCAAAAGGTGCTGCTACAGATCCTATATTACTACATCCATTTGGTGCTCCTCCATTATTATCACCATCTCCTAAGAATACTATAATTCTTCTATATCCAGCATCTGTTGTTCTATCACCTAGTGCAGAACCTTCTGGTATATTCCATAATCCATTAGCATTTAAATTTGGTGTTTGTGCTGTACCAGAAACATTACTAATAACTGATATTGCAGTATTATATCCTAATGCCATATCAGTGCCCCAATTAGCTTGTCCTGGATGATTATCTAAACCAAAAGTACAATTACCATTATCATCAAACTCAGGATTATTTGTCATTGTAACTCTATCATCATCAGAAATAGATGCTGCGGTTTGTAAATAAGTGTTACCATAAGAATCTGTTCCAACTATAGCTCTAGGTGTTTGAAACTGAATTCCTCCGGTAGTGCTACTTGACCAATATATCAACCCAATCTGAGTATTACCAGCAATCATATCAGGAGAAAGAGTGCATACAAAGTCTCTTATAAATGTTCTTGCAGCAGTCCAATTATTACCCTGCATAGATCCAGATGTATCACATGCAATTACAATATCTAATTTACAATCTACTGCAGTTGTTACAACTTCTACAGGAACTTCATCAACAATAATAGCTGCCTCATATTCTCCTTGGAATGTTTGACAACATGTTTGTGTTGAAGGATTCCAAGTAAATTCTGGAGGACAACTTGGTTGTGACTCAAGATCTTCATAAGTATTTGTTGTAAAGAAATGATTTAAACTTGGAATCATTAATTCAGGATGCCAATCATGGAAAGACATCCATGCTTTATATTTAGGATCATAACTTACTGTCCATGACACATCTTTAAATAACGTTTCATCATATATATCTACTGGAACTACACTATCTTTCCATTCAACAGGTACTGTTTCAACACACTCACAATAGTATTGACCAGCTGTAGTTGTTATTAACGTACATCCTGGAGGGCACGTTATGGTTGGAGGTGGTGTTATAGCATCAATTATTTCTTGTGCAATTGCTACAATTTCATTTGTATTTTGGAAATCACCACCATATTGACCAGCCTGTGGAGTTAATCCTCCTCCTCCAGCAAATCTTTCAGCGTATATTTCTTGATTTGTAGTAGGAGCTTCGTTTGGTTGGTTATTTGGATTAACAATTACAGAATAACTTCTCTGATTAAACGGTGCTAATTGAGTGTATCCATTTCTTACATTTGTATCAAACCACGTTGAATCATATGAGAATGCTGAGGCACTAAATCCACTTGCTGTATTTGTAGGTGGACATACTGGCCAATCAACATCTGGAGTTGCTAAAGCTCCTGAACCAGCTAAGGCAGGATCTGGAACTTGCATAGATGGTCCTCCTGATAAAGGTGCTAATACATCACTTTGTGTTACACCATCTCCAATACCACCAGATATATAAGGTGTACTAGTATAAAAGAATCTACATGATGGAAAAAGATCATTAGCATTATGAACACTCATAGGTCCATCAAATATTGTAATTAATACCTTTGGAACTACTCTTGAACCTATACCATATAATAAATTTTGTGCACACCATATACCACCTAGTATATCTGTACCATGAGGAAGATCTCTTGGTGGTGTAGTTCCAGCTAAACCACCTGTTGCTGAACCATATATTGATGTTAAATCTGGTGGATAACCTCCCGTAGTGTCGTACAATGGATCCCAAGGACTTGGAAATCCTATCCAACTATTAACTAATGTCATATCATTTGTTAATAAAAGTTGATTGTTTGGATTAAACATTTCATCAGGATTAGCTCCTCCAGTTGTTTGTCCATTAAATAAAGGATTTTCATTTGCTCTTCCACCACCAAAATGTACAAATCCAACTCTTACACTTCCATTAGATACCAAGTTGTTATTTTCCAATTCATCAACAAAGGTCCTAACAAAGTTTTGCATATTACCAGTATTACCTCTTGCACCCACTGAATTTGAACTATCTACTGCAAATACAATATCAACTAAACCACCATGCTCATCAACAATTGCTGGTTCAGTTGTAATCATTTCACAATCTTCTTCTGATATTTCAGCAGGCAATAACTGTCCAGTTATAGGATCCTTACAACAGGGATCACCATTTAAACAGCTAACCAAATTCCATCCCGGAGGACATGTAGGACCAGATGGATTAAATGTGTATCCTTCTGGACAACATGGAGTTGGTGGATAATTATTACATCTAGTATTATTATAGACAAATCCTTCACACGGAACATAATCTACACATTCTGATGTACATTCATAATCTTTTTTAGAGAAATATACTAAATCATAATTAGGATCATAAACACTTTGACATCCTACACCGGCAACTGGATTATCAATCCAACTATCACAATGTTCCATTTCAGGGAATTGCTTTAAAAGAATTGATGGTAAATATTTATTAAACCATTGTTTCATTCCTTGGTCTGCAATATTACTAAGGCTTTGAGTGTAATGGAATATTTTACCTTGTTGTTGAGAAATAAAGAATAAACCTGATGGTGTATTAACTACACTTCTTGCACTTTCACATGATCCATACTCATGTGGTAGATCTGCATTTACAATAGCTTGTGGAGGTTGACTAAATAATCCTCCGTCACCAATAGTAAGTTTGGTTCCTAAATCTGTTTCTAATTGATCAACACCTTGCCAAAGTACTGGGGATAGGTGTGGGAATAAAATCATTGCACCACTCTTACTAACTGGTTTGATAACATTAACCTTATTCTTAAAGTCTTTATAGTTGTATGGTAAGAATACTCTCCAGAAATCTTTCTTAGCTTCTAACTGAGCTTGAAGAGAATACATTAATCTTTTAGGATAGTGCGTATAGCAATCTTCTGCTACTAAAGGATCATATTCTCTAGGTTGTATAAATCCATATGATATAAGTTGAGTATTAAATCTACTCTTACTTAATGAAGAATCATACTTATAAAAATTATCTTTCTTAATAATATCTGCGTGGAATAAAGCTTCTACATCTGTATACTCTACAATATCAAAATGTCTTTTTTCATCTACATCTTCCCAGTCTCTGAGATCTACATTAATAGTTGATTCTGCATAGAATTCATTAATACCATTACAATGTGTATACATATATCCATTTTTAACATGGAATACAGATCTACCACCTCTGTCAGTATCTGGAGCACCTTGCTGTGGAGGATTTGCTTGAGAAGGTCCTGAACCAGCACCAGCAACTCCACCAGTAGCAGCATTTGCATCAGAGCCATCATCCTCAAGTGCATCTCCAAATGGTCTATCTAGAAAATATAAACCACTAGGTGTTGCTGCTGCCAAGTTAGAACCACTCGCTGGATTAAAGATATTACCAATAAATCCTAGTCCTGTTATTTGTCTAACAAGTTCTGATAGTTCATATTTTTTTGTATCCATCCAGTATATAGGACGTGGTACATTTGCTCTTAATTTATAATCATAAGGAAAGCCATCCGGTTGACCTAACATAAAGTCCCAGAAGAAAGGCATTATTACTTTCTCATTATATCTTCCTATATAGCAATCTCCTCCATATACTGGTGGTGTTGTAAAGTTTCTTGTGTTGTCATCATCCCAAGGTAGTATTTCACCTTTATCATCATAAATAAGTTGATCATCAAAGTATGTAATACATCCTGTTGGAACTTGTTTAATTTGATCTATTTGACCATATTGATTTCTGAAATTAACTTTTAAAGCACAGTAATGTGCAGCAATAGGTTGTAATCTATATTGTGATGGATTAAAGTGTCCACCAAAACTTCCTATAATTTCTCTAGAATTATCAGCAAACCCATTACCTTGTCCTGGTAATTGAAAATCTGCTCCGTTTGTTATTGTATCTAAAACAACTGTCTTTGGTCTTTGTACATTATTAATTCTAATATTAGCTGTAAGATTCTGCATAGCAGCTCCTACATATCTTCCTTTGTTAATTAATTGTCTAAATACTGATCCTTGATTAATCTGTTGTGTAGACCAGTATAATCCTTGACCACTATATTTCCAAGCATAATCTTGATATGATACTAAGTTATATATAAGATCTATTATAACTTGACCTCCTTCTGCAGTGAATGCCATGAAGTTATACATACCAAAGAAGAATTGAGCTAATGATGGAAGAGATTCATATCTTGATCCTTCAAATTGCACATCTTCACCAGCTCCAATAAAACCTCTATTAATACCTAATTGACCAAAATTTGTTCTTGTAGCAGGCTCATATCCAAGGAATAAGACACCTTGTTTTGCAAGCTTAGGAGCACCCACCATACTTGCTGTAGTTAATCCTATATTAGCAGCACCTTCTGCACCTAATGCTTGTTGAGATGTATTGTAATTAAGCATCATTCTAGTACCCACATTAGTAGCAAGTCTATTTGTTATTAAAAAATTATCATCATCAGGTATGGCAGCACCTGTAAGTGGATTCAAACTATTACCCCATGGAGCTGCACTAACAGATGAATTATCTACACCAAACATTGTTGATGTGCCTAGTCCTTGTGCAACACCTAGTGTTGCAGGATAACTTACTGTATCTGGAACTGAACTTGCAGCTCCGGCTCCTACATCTGCCATAAGCCAAGGTAAGCCTACAGGATTTGCATTTCTTCCACCTTTACCTCCTAAACCAACAGATAATGCTTTTGGTCTTACTTCTGTTTTACTTCTTTTACCTCTTAACTCTGAAATAGCATAACCTATACCAACAAAGATAGCAACCCACATAGAAATATTTCTAAGTAATTTATGTTGAGGATGTTTCTCAGATGGTCTAAATCTACCCAATGATGTACCTGTACAAAGTCCATATGATTTAAGTTCATATGGTGATAAGAAAGGTTTATTAAATGATGTTTCTGGTGAATGAAACGTATATAAGTTTGTTGAGGTATTAGCTGCAGGATATGGATTTGCACTGTTTACTATATTACCTTGTCCTATAGCACCTCCTCTCCATGAATTATTTGCACCACCATGAAGATATACATCTGGACCAGGATCATTGAAAGGATAGTTTGCATAGTATCCTGTTAGTGCACCTGTTCCAATCTCATGTCCTGTAGCAGTATTTGGCATATTATACTGCTTCATATTTCTAGTGATACCTTTTGCTATAATAGATTTATTACCTTCTCTTGATCCCACTAGTATTTCGTATCCAACTATATTTGGTATCCTTGCTCCTGTTGGACTTGGATCGTCTGGGCCACAATCTGCATCTGTTGATGCATTAAATCTTGGCCATTCTATATTTGAAAATGTAACTCCTAGAACATTTATAGTTTGATTATTTTGTCCAGTTCTATCTAAAAAATTATTTGCTGTTACGTTTGCCGTATTATTATTAACTAAAGCAGTGTATGCTGTTGTTTCATCAGGCATCTTATGATGTCTAATAGGCTGACCACACAGGTCTCCCCATCTTACAGGATCTTGTGGGTATCTTTCTGTAGATTCCCAGTAAGCCATATGACCTTCTCTAATTACTGTTCCACCATCTCCTGTTTGTATATTATTTGTTAAGGTATTAGGCATAACTGCACCAGCCCATGCATATGGTACTCCCCATCCATCATCTGCTGTATTATATACTTCAAATACTCTATCTACTACTGGAGTTCCCAACTGATTTCCCTGATTCCATGATGCTGTACCTAAATCATTATTTCCAGGCCATGGGTCTAATACATTTGGATTATTACCAGCTGCATCTTGAACACCTAAAAAAGGAGATGCTCCACCTCCTCCTACTTGTGGACCTCTTCCCGGAATATGATAAGATGCAGATTTTTCCCCTGTATTATAAATAAATCTAATAAAGAAAGAATAAACTTCATCTCTCATAAATGTAGTCTTATTACCTCCCTTCTTATAGTAGTCATTTGGAAATTGAGTTACCGTCCAGTGAGTATGAATTTGATTTGCTAAAGGTTGATAGTTAAAATCAAATTGTTCTGTTGGTCCTTGTCTTATAAGGTAATCATTAACAACGTACATTTTATCAGATTTCTCATAAGCTGGTGTTGTTAAAGGTAGTGTACTCAACGGTGCAGCAGGAAGTTTTTGATTTATATAATCAATACTTATATTAGTTTGTTCAGTACTATAAAAACCTATTTGTTTTGCTTGTTGTTCTCCTTGGTTATGACTACATATAACTAATTCATAAAATTCAAATTCTTTATCTAAGTTAGAAATCTCTATTTCTAAACCAGATAGCATATCCTCATGTTCAAATAATGGTTGTATATTTGATATACCAAAATAGTCACCTATTTTTTGATCATTAATTGTATATGCTATAAATACTTGATATGATCCATTTCTTAGTTGACCACCGTCTTTTGATTTAGATAACTTTATGCACGGAATATCAATTAGTGGTGCTAATCTTATTTTTTCTGTATCAATACAAAGTGGTTCAATATCTTCATATATTACACAATCTGCACCTTCATCAGAAACTACTTTTTGTTTCCATGGAATATTATCTAGATTTAAAGTTCTAGATGGATTAATACCATCATCCCAATATACTTGCCAAGAACAATCAAAGTTTTCTTTTGAAGCTCCTGTTATTAAATGTTGTGTATTAAAATTTAAGAATTGACTAGGTTGTCCTGTATTACTGGAATCTTCTATGCATTGATAACAACTATAATCATTTACTATTCTTTCATACTTACACTCACTATCATCCCATGTACCTATCTCACTTTGTTCATTATTTGTTGAGAATAAAACCCACTTATCTCCATATAAATGAATTGCCCCAATTATAGTAAATGGAGCAGATGTACATTGTTTATTTGCGGGTTCATTACCTAATGTCCCAAGGTCTCCGTCTACAGAATTATTAATAGCATTGCGGGCATGACTCCACTGCTCCTTAGTAATCATACTAGCATCAGGATCTTTGGTCATCCCTTTTACAAATACATCAGTATCTATATCAGAAGTATTCTGTAATTGTGGTGTGTTTTGCTTCTCAGCCATTTTAAACTATTTTTTATCCTCCTAATGTTGGATGACTCTTAAACATATTATAGTAATTATGATATTGTGCTCTTCTATTTACTTCCCATATTTTTCTCATTTCTTCAAAATCAGGAGTATTAACAAATCCTAGAGCATTATTTCTTGCAGCTCTTAATTTATTTTGAATGAAAGATAATTGTTGAGATACATTTTCTCCAGCAAATATCATATTTTCTAAAATTCTTTCTTTTAAGGCATATTCATAATACTCATTACAATAAGGATGATCTAAGACTAAAAGATTACCTTCATTATCTTCCATAGATCCCTGATAGCTGATGTATACATTACCTGTTTTAAAATTTGTAATTAAATAATTATCTCTTATTTCTGCAATATTCATTGCTTGAATATTAACATTTGGACAATCACATAAAACTTTATTAGATGTACTTATTCTTAAAGGCATGTAGTTTGAATAAGTTCTATACTGTTCTGCACCTACAAATTGTACAACCATATACTCATCATATGTAGTTGTAGTTTCTCTTGTCTTTGGATCTGTTACAGTTCCTGTAGGACATGTTTGCACAACACAAACATCATTACAATCAGTTGGAGTTATACATTGTTGAGGGTCTCCTGGTTCTGGAACATATTTTGTATATGTTGTATCTACTGTTGTTCCTGCTGGAAGTGTATTACTAACCGTATATGATCCACAACAGAATGCATAATTTAGTGTATTAAAATCTTCAGGTAATTGTCCCTTACTATGTTCAACATCTATAACAGCTTCTTTTGTTCTTTGTATTCTTAATCCTAAATCATAATTTACCCTTGTTGCAACTTTAATTAATTGCTGAGGTTCAATCATACCTTCTAATGCTTGAGTTGAAAAATCAACTGATACATCTTCAAGTAATTGATCAAACGTTCTATATTTGTGTGAGACAGCCATTATCTATTAATATTTATTTTATTATCAGAATCTTCTGTAGGAACTTTCATTGAATTCATAAGTTGATTCATTACTTGAGTTTCAATTTCAGCAAATAAAAATTCTGGAATATACATTTGCTGTAAATATCTTGGTGTACAATCATCATCTACATCACAATTCCATTTTGAAATATCTCCTTCAAAAACACCTTCTACCTTAATAGCGTCCCACTCTACATTTGGAATATATATATAATCATTTAACCACCAAAAATATTTTGTTTTATTATATTTATGAGATGTAGTTTTAGTCATTGAAGTATATGTGCCAGGATTTGTTGGTTGTACTTCAATAGAAGTATCTATAGAACTTACTGTACGGATAAGTGGTCCCCAATAACCTTCCATAAAAACTGGAAGTTTTTCTTTAGTTCTTTTAATTGTACAACCACTTTGTATACCAGCACACTTAGCTTCTACTTTATCTACTTCAATTAATTCAACAAAAGGTAAAGCTTGCCAAACACCATTAAACTTCATTAGCTTATTAGCATTATCTTGTCTTCTCATTAATAACTGAGCATTTTTTAGTATAAGGCTATAGATATATCTGTCTGTAACAAAGGAATCCTGTACCTCAGCTTTTATAGATTGTCTCACTCTTGAGACTGCTTCTCCTATTGTTGTCATAATTTCTATTTATTTTTCTTATACATATCAGCTACTCTTTTTTTATTTTCCATTCTAATATACTTAGTCCACTTTTTAGGGTATGACTT
>TARA_R110002012_G_scaffold11112_1_pt1 | contig 10668 bp, 10 predicted proteins | sample TARA_R110002012 | Tara Oceans TARA_R110002012 (sample SAMEA4396515) | marine metagenome | biome: Westerlies Biome; feature: [DCM] deep chlorophyll maximum layer (ENVO:01000326); material: water (ENVO:00002006), including particulate matter (ENVO:01000060) such as... | depth 40 m
AAACCTTCAGCTAAATGTTGAAGGTTTTTTTAATTGAATTGTTTAGCAACAATTCAATTAATTACCTTTGGTTTTTCAGAAGTTTTAATAATGAATATAGAAACCGAAAGACTTGAATTAAGGGAATATACTTTAAGCGACGCCCCCTTTATTTATAAACTTATGAATAGCGAAGGCTGGCTTAAAAATATTGGGGATAGAAATATTAAAACCATTGAAGACGCCGAAGCTTATATGCAGAAGAATTATTTGAGCAGTTATGAAAAACATGGCTTCGGGCCCTATTTGGTTACCTTAAAGTTAGATGGCGCGCCAATTGGTTCGGCTGGTTTGTACAAGCGCGACAACTTACAGCATCCAGATGTGGGTTTCGCTTTTTTAGCTGAATATGGGGGAAAAGGTTATGCTTTTGAAGCCTCAAGTGCTGTGATGCAATTTGCTTCAGAAAATTTAAAACTTCAAACCATTGTCGGTATTACTTTGCCACAAAACCTTTCTTCCATAAAACTCCTGAAAAAACTTGGCCTATCTGAAGTTGGAATATATACCTATGAAGATGGAGAGGAATTATTATTATTTTCAAATTAAAACAGCTATAAATTCTGCCATATGAAAAATTCAACTCACAAAATTAACGCATACTTAGTAATAGTATCGCTAGGAATGTTTTTAATGGCGTGCAATAACAAATCCACTTCAGAGAAAAATGAAGAAATGGTTGAAGTGAATGCTGCCGAAAAAGTGGATGTCTCAAATGAAAAAGAATTTACCCAAGTAATGCAAAAACATTTAGATGCCGTTACAAATCGAGATTTAAAATCATTAGGCGAGACAATGGCGCCAAACGGCCAAATGCAACTTATTCTTCCAAAAACAGAAATCATTGATGGCGTTGATGGTTTTATGGATTATCACAAAGAATGGTTTGCAGATTCTACTTGGACTTTTGAAACAAAAATTCTCAATTCAAAAATAGGACAGGATATGGGTATGGCGATAACTGAAATAGTTTACCGTGAACCAAACCGAAAACCAGAACCTTACTTCAACAGAATGATTGTAAGTTACGATTTGCAAAAGATAGATGGTAAATGGTATATTATTAAAGATCATGCAAGCTCCATCGAAAAATCAACAGACACTCAATAATATATATGAAAACTAAAAATGATTACAGAAAAAGACAAACAATATATTAAACGAGCCATCGAACTAGCCGAAAAAGGGATGGAATCCAATGCTGGTGGACCTTTTGGAGCAGTAGTTGTAAAAAATGGCGAAATAATAGCTGAAGGCTTTAATCAAGTAACATCAAGTAACGACCCTACGGCGCATGCTGAGGTTGTTGCAATTCGGAAAGCATGTGAAAAACTAAACGCTTTTCAGCTTGATGATTGTATAATCTACACTTCCTGCGAACCTTGCCCAATGTGTTTGGGCGCTATTTATTGGGCACGCCCAAAGGCCGTTTACTATTCCTGTACAAAAGAAGATGCCGCAGCAATTGGCTTTGATGATCATTTCATCTATGATGAAATCGATAAAAATATTGAAAACCGAAGCATCAAGTTTATTAATCTGGATAGGGAAGAAGGTAGAAAAGTTTTTAAAAAATGGGAGGCGAAAGAAGGAAGGATTGATTATTAAGATATAAATGTTTTAAAATGAAAAAGTTGAATTATATCTTTATTCTTGGAGTTTTAGCGCTTGCTTTTTCTTGTGGCCAAAATAAAACAACCACTCCTGCAATTACTGGTCTTTGGAAACTGGAAAGCATGAAAGTGAGAGATACAGCAACAAATACCTGGAGCGATTACAGAGGGGGAATGGACGGTTATCTACTTTACGATGGAAATGGTCATGTAGCACTTCACTTATACGAAAAGGGATATGAAAAAGCAGGATTGGAATTCCCGAATTTCAACGATTCTATTCCTTTGGAGGCTTTAAAGCATATCACGAAATCTTACTATTATATGGGTAACTACAAAGTTTCTGAGGTAGATAGTATTGTTTCGCATTATAAACTTTCACATTCAAATCCCTCTGAGTTTGGATTGACTGCAGAGAGGAGATTTTACCTTAGTGGCGATACGTTAGTAATGCAACCTGTGGAGCGAAAAAACTCCAGATTTAAATTAAAATGGTTGAAAGCAAAATGATTGCTGTCAAAATTTGATAATAAAAAAACCCGTCGCAGTGGACGGGTTTTTTATTATATTATCTAAAATTTAATCTTCTGGAAATATCGTGGTCTCATATGCTCCAGCATCGGGCGGATTGCTTCTGGATGTTCCGTTTAAATCAATTAATGGAAGTACACCGCTTTTCCCTATATTTTCTGCGCCAGAGTTTCCCGTTTCAATATTAAAATTGTTCATTTCGGTATTTTGGAAAACAGGATCTAAGTTAAATTTTGTTGCGGTGTATAAAGCGCTGTTATTGAAATCATATAACGGATCGTTATCAAATTCCCCCGAAGGGTCTTCAAAACGCAGCAAACAGTTCTCAAAATTGAAATTAAAACCTGCTGCATCATTTTGAAATAGTGAAAATTCACGGCGCTCGTTACCGTAAATAATACAGTTTTTAAAGTCTGCTTTTATTAGATCTGCAACAAATATTTCTTCAGTGGTTTCCAGGCTGTTGTCCAATGAAACGGCTGGGAAGGAACGAAAACTGTTAGTCCAATAGTTGACAAAAGTACAATGCCTAAATTCATAGCTTCCACCCAATTGTATAGCCAATGAGGATTGGCCGCTGTTGTTGATTACCATATTTTCAGCATCTACAAACCCAGTTCGTGCAAGCAAACCAACATTGGTGGAATTATAAATTTGTACGTTTTTAAGTTCAGCTTCACAATTTTCAATCAATAAACCTACAGTGCTATTTTTTATCGTGGTAAAATTAAATTCATTGTTTACGCTTCCCTGTGTTAGCCAAATGGTAAGCCATTGACCAGGCACGTCTGCAAAGCCGGGTTCAAGTCGGTCGCCTTCAAAAATCACTTCGTTTTCCATCGCTTCCCTATCCAAGCTTTTTTCGCCCAAGGATTTCATGCTTCCATTTTCAGCTACAATTATTCCGCTTCCATTGTGAAAATGTACTCTGGCACCTGCTTCAACTGTGAGGGTTTTATTGCCTGGCACGGCGGCATAACCGTAAATTACATAAGGTTTTTCATTGGTAAATGTAAGTTCGTCATCTTCCAGAAAAAATCCTTTTACAAGGATATCCTCGCCATTTTCATCTTGCCCTAAGTTCAACGTTTCTGTAGTTCCGTCAGCATATTTTTCAGGGAAAAGAAAAACGGCATCCTTTACAAGAGTCACCAATTCAACTTTTTGTTCGTTACCACCGCTATCAAAAAGTAATTGGTCTGTATAGAGAAAATCCTTTGGATTCGTTGGCAGATTGTTAATATCGAAAGTGGTCTCAATAAAAATGAAGATACTGTCCTTAGCCAAAACCTGTACGTTCTCAAAAACCTTTCCGGGCATCCCATCAACATTCAACCTGTAGCTGGAAGCTTCTCCCTGAGCCAACCGTAGTGTAGGAATATTTATATCCTCATCGCTACGGTTGTAAACTTTTAGATTATAGGTGCTAGAACCAATGTTTGAAAAAATAGTGTCTAGATAAACCGTATCTTTTGAAAATTCTAAACTTCCAGTGCTGGCAACGGTTTCAAAATCGTTGCGGCAGGAACTCCATAATACTAGGCAACACAAAATTGCCAAACCGTATAAATACCTCATTCAATTATAATTTTGGTAAAAATATAACTTTTTATGAAGCTAATTATTGTAATATAAAGAACTTTTCAAAAGCCAAATATAAATGGGCAGTCCTCTTAATTCTGCTAAAATGTATTTAATAGCCACTACTCATTATTGCGTTTTGCTTTTTGTTTTGCTTTTCGTTTTTCTCTTTTTTCGGCAATCTTCAGTTTTCGAAATTTTAATGTGTTTTTATAAGCTTGTTTGGCTTTTTCCTTCCAAGCATCGTCTTTTTTGGGTTGGTAGTCTTCCCAAGAAATTCCACCTGCAATCACCACTTCACCTAAAATTTCACCATCGGGATCAAGATTAATATTTATGGTAGTTGAAACATTTGAAACCGTTATTTCTTTTGTTTCAAAGCCCACGTAGCTAAACACCAAAACATCTCCTGGTTTGGTTTCGATAGTATAATTACCGTCAAAATCTGTCTGTGTTCTTTTGGAAGTTCCCTTGATAATTACATTTGCTCCTGGAAGCGGCAAGGCTGTATCGTCAAAGACAGCTCCTTTTGTATAAAATGAAACTGATTGTGACTTTTCTTCTTTTTTCTGCACGGTAAAATTACCTAATACCGAAGTGCTAAGCGATGATTCTGAAATTAAATAAATATCATGCCGTTCTGATTTGTTTGACAATTGAATATGTTGCTCTATAAAACTCTCCTTTTGAAAAGTTAATTGTTCCCTATCTAAAGTTACGATGCGGTATTCTCCATTTTTATTGGTCCATTCTTTAGCTCCAGTTTCGTTGGAAAAAACTGCAACGTTTTTTAATGGGTTTCCATTTTCGTCTTTTATAGTTCCTGTAGTCACAATTTGAATTCTGTTTAAACTACTACTAAAACGACCAATTCCTAACGAAATCATTGGTTTTTCTAAAGATAAATTGTTTTCTGACTTTGGATTGTTTGATAAAAGGGTCAACGGAAGTAACATGGAAGCCGCCAAAGGAGCAAGACTTGGCCCACTTTTTCGCTCCAATTTCACTTCGCGGTTTAGTTGTGATTTTTTTACCCTACCGCAGGTATTTTTGTTTTCAGTAAGAATTTTAACCAATTCTTCATCCGTTTTTGAAGTAAGGTCGAAAACTTCTTTGGTGCAGACGCTGCAAAATTTTCCTTTTTGTGTTGCAGTCATTTTAGCCCAATCTTCATGGCAAGGCTCTGGAATTTTGATTACGATGGATTTTTTCATAATGTTGGTTTTTGTTGATTCAAAGGAACCAAACATAAAACCATAAAAAAACCGCTTTTGAGTAAAGCGGTCGTTTCAATGAGGGAAATATTTATTTGAAATTTCTGATATTATTTCTCTAAAATCTCAATCTTAAAAAGTTTGTCCCAGTTTTTTCCGGTGATATAAAGAATGTTTGGTTCTCCTTTATATGCTATGCCATTGAGAACATCTAGCTTTGGGTGTTGCGTTACTTTGTCTTTTAAATCGGTAAGGTCGATAACCCCTTCCACGGCACCGTTTGAAGGGTCAATTATAGCGATGGAACCTTGCTGGTAAACGTTTGCGTATATTTTGCCATCAACCCATTCCAGTTCATTCACACTGCTAATTTTACTGGTATTTGTAAAAATCTCAATATAATCCTTTTCGGCAAGTGTGTTTGAGTTTAACGTCCAGATTCTGTCGGTACCATCACTTTTATAAATATTTTTCTCGGCATCGTGGCAAAGTCCCCAGCCTTCCTTGCTTTCACCATATACAAAGGTTCCGGTTTGCTCCATTGTTTTCAGATTATATATAAAACCAGTGTTTTCACGCCAAGTAAGTTGGTAAATTTTATTGTTTAGAATGGTGAGCCCTTCTCCAAAATATAGATCGGGAAGGCTTACCTTTTGAAGCACTTCTCCGGTTCTGTAATCAGTTTTTCGCAAAGATGACTCCTTATATTGGCCTGTGCTTTCATACAAAGTATCATTTTCAAACTCAAGTCCTTGGGTATAGGCGTTTATATCATGCGGATAGGTTTCAAGAATTTTATAAGTATAAAGCTTCGGTTTTATGGAAGAAAGTATGGTGACTTTCACAGAAGCCTCATATGTTTCGTCATCACTGTATATTTGGGCCCTTAAGATTTTCTCGCCCAATTTTTTGCCAGAGAGGGATAGGGTGTTATCTGTTATCGATACGCGATCTTTGTTTAAATAATAAACTGCTGAATCAATTTCAATATTCTTTTTATTTCTAAGGGAAATATTGAGCACATCTTGTGTGGTATAAGTTTTCCTAGGATTCTTAATTTCCAGAGAAAAAGCATCTTTTTTATCCTCAGTATTATCTCCGCAGCTGCCTATAAAAAGCACTAAAAGTGTAGCAATTAAAATGTTATGGATTTTCATTTTGAACTATTATTTTTTCGCAAGGTATTTATTAAAATTGAAATGTAAAAATACTTGCGAAAACCTCAAAAAGCCTTATCTTTGCAGCGGCAAGTCCTACACAACCAGCTCCTGTTGAATCCCCCAGGGCGGGAACGCAGCAAGGGTATACGGTCGTAGCGGTGTGATGTAGGTAGCTTGCCATTTTTTGTGCGCTAAACTTTCGTTGAAGCTCCAAAATTTTCTCTCTTTTCTTTTTTCTCTTTTCTTTTTTCTCGTCCTTTGCTTTTTAACAACCTTTTATGCCAAAAACAGTACTCATTACAGGCGGTTCTTCAGGAATTGGCAAAGCCATTGGCGAATACCTTACCGAAAAAGGCTACAAAGTTTTTGGAACAAGCAGAAATCCTGAAAAAATTACTGATTCTGTATTTACACTTCTAAAAATGGACGTCAATAATACTGACTCCATAGAAAATGCAATTGGCGAAGTATTACGCAAGGTTGAAAAAATAGATGTTGTAATTAATAATGCCGGTGTGGGTATTACCGGACCAATTGAGGAAACTCCCGAAAACGAAATTAAAAACGCATTCCAGACCAATTTTCACGGGCCCATAAATGTAATCAAAGCTGTTTTGCCGCAAATGCGGAAACAAGGCTTCGGACATATTCTCAATATTACTTCAATTGCAGGTTATATGGGTCTTCCATACCGCGGAATATATTCCGCCAGCAAGGCAGCTCTGGAAATTACCATTGAAGCAATGCGAATGGAAACGATGCAGTTTGGTGTAAAAATGACCAACATTGCTCCAGGCGATTTTGCCACAAACATTGCCGCAGGCCGTTACCATGCTCCGGTTTTGGATACATCCCCATATAAAAAAGATTACGGCAATACCCTCACAACAATGAACGAACACGTGGATAATGGGGGCAACCCGTTGGAAATGGCAAAAGCAGTCCATAAAATTATTGAAACTGAAAATCCGCGAATACATTATAAAGTAGGGTCTACATTGCAGAAATTCTCCATTGTACTGAAACGTATTCTGCCCGATAAGGTTTATGAACGGATGCTGCTAAAGCATTATGGGTTGAAGTAAGTACGATGAAAATAATTTAAAAGTCATTCCTTAAGGGTTCATTTCTTTCATTCAAACTTGAATTATTTTTTAATGTTTTATCGAATGGCTAAATACTTAGTTGGCTAAATTCTATATATTTATACATGCCAAATTAAATGGTATGAAGTATTTGATAATCGTTATATGTTTTATTTATGGTGTATTTGGCTATTCACAATACACAGCAATACCGGACCCCAATTTTGAAAATTATTTGGAGCAGAATGGTATGGGCGATGGAGTGCCAAATAATGGGCAAGTACTTACTGCAAACATTGAGAATGTAACTGAATTAGTAATATTTGGTATGGGCATACAAGACCTTACTGGGATTCAAGATTTTGCCGCTGTTGAACTTATAAATTGTTCTTTTAACACCATTCCTACTCTAGATGTATCTCAAAATATGAACCTGGCAGGTCTAGGTTGTGAGTCTAGTAGTATTACAGAATTATTTTTGCCACCCACACCAACCCTTACTATTTTAAACTGTGCGGAAAATTTTTTGACTGAGCTTGATGTTTCACAAAACCCCGGCTTGGAACAGTTGTACTGCCAATTCAATTTTTTAACGAGCTTGAACCTAGCTAACAATATATCCTTAGAGCTAATTTTCAGCGCTCACAATAACATTTCAGGTTTTTTGGATACCTCTCAAAATCCAGCACTTAGCTCACTTTCGGTTGGGTACAATGATATTACTGAATTGGATTTAGCTTCAAACATAGCACTCCTAAGTTTAGGAGCCAGCTCTAACCCTATATTATCATTGGATGCTAGAAACGGCAATAATGAAAATATAATTAGCTTCGTTGTTACTGAAACCACAGGAGATCTCGATTGCATCCTTGTGGACGATGCCAGTGCCACCTATTTGGATGATTGGCTGAAAGATCCCGAAACCACCTTTGTAAACAACCAACAGGAGTGTGATGCGTTGGGGGTGAGGGATATGGATAGCCACAATTTTACAATGTATCCAAATCCCACGAATGAAATAATAACCATTAATTTACTCAAAACAGCGTCTTATATGCTTTTTGACAGCAATTCAAAAAATATAAAAAACGGTGAATTGGTTGAAGGCAACAATTTAATTTCGGTCGAGGGTTTAGATGCTGGAGTTTATTTTTTAAAAGTCTATACAGATAAAGAAGTTATTACAAAAAAATTGGTTGTTTATTAATTTTTTTAAAGAGGAATGTTTTACTCTTTTTGATAAGTCTTCAATAATTATAACAATTTTGAAGACTTATCAATCTTTATAAACAACCCAATTCAATCAACCCAATCTTCCCTATTTTTGCAATAATAAATCTGAAATTTTTTATATGAAATTCTTTATCGATACCGCAAACCTTGACCAAATAAAAGAAGCCCAAGACCTTGGCGTACTGGACGGCGTTACTACCAATCCTTCGTTGATGGCAAAGGAAGGCATTACGGGACGCAACAATATTTTGAAACATTATGTGGACATCTGTAATATTGTAGATGGCGATGTTTCCGCAGAGGTAATAGCAACCGATTTTGAGGGAATGGTAAAGGAAGGTGAGGAACTGGCAGAACTTCACAACCAAATTGTTGTGAAAGTACCGATGATTAAAGAAGGGGTAAAGGCAATTAAATATTTTACAGACCACGGTATCCGTACTAACTGTACGTTGGTGTTTTCAGCAGGACAGGCACTTTTGGCTGCTAAAGCGGGGGCAACCTATGTTTCTCCGTTTATTGGAAGATTGGACGACATTTCAACCGACGGCTTGGAGCTGATTGCAGACATCCGATTGATTTATGACAACTATGGTTTCGAGACCCAAATTCTCGCGGCTTCAGTTCGCCATACCATGCACGTTATAAACTGTGCTAAAATTGGTGCCGATGTTATGACCGGACCACTTTCTTCTATTGAAGGTCTATTAAAACATCCGTTGACAGATAGTGGTTTAAAACAATTTTTGGAAGATTACAAAAAAGGGAATTAATTTTTTTTGTAGATGCTCCGCCGTATAACTAGATTTGGACATTGGGCGTAAGTGAAAATATTATCTATTCAAAAATCCTAAAAGCAGTTCTTCAAAATTGGTGTTGAAAAGGTTTGTCTTTCCTTCAAGGATTACACCATCCTTATCAAGAATAATTGCACTGTTTTTATATTTTAGAAGAAGTTTTTTTTCAGCATCGCTCAAATTCTCTATCTGAAATTCCTGCAAGGGATTGTAGCCAGATTTAGAAATGGTTTGTCGCCATTTTTTGAAGTGGGTATCCGTGTTTATTCCTAAAAAGTCATACTCAGGATACTTTGATTTCAGTTCGGCAGCACGGTTATGAATATTTTTGTAATGTGCCGGAGATTGTCCTGACCAGAAATATATAACGGTAGGTGCTTTAATTATACTAATCAGATCTTTTACAACATTCTCCGTATTGACCAATGCCACATTGGGTACTGTGCTTCCGGGCGTAAGCTTCACTGTGGTCTCCAGCATTTTGGATACTTCGGCAACATGTTTTTTATTTGTATTCATTTTTGAGAATTCCTCAAAAAACTTTCTTTCTTCCTTGGCATCATTGGCATTTAGTAAATACCAAAGTGCATTATTTCGCAACAAGCTATTTTTAAGAGTGTCTGAAGTCACTAAACTATCAATCAATTGGATTTTTCGATAGTTAAAGTCGTACGAATTTCGATCTACCGCTGCCACATTATCATATTCAGAGTAAATAACATTTTCAAAATAGCGGTTCATAAAGCGATAATAAGGGTAGTAAAACCTAAGTTCATCCCGTTCAAAATCCACATCATTTCTATAATCAAAAAAGTGCTGGTCAAACTTTTCGGGATTACTTCGGTTGGCTGCGGTGTATTTTTCCTTTTTTATAAAATAATCGTAATTAATATTTGCCAAAGCTGCATTTTTAAAATCTTCGGCAACATCATTTCTATTTATAAAATCTTGATATTCCTGAAGTTTTAGTTGCTTCAGCGAATCTATTCTGTGCGTAAATTCTTCTGAAGAAAGTGTATACCAATTTGGTAAATTGTTGTTTTCAGTTTCATTTTTAAGATAGAGGTACATTAGCAGATTGTTCTGCTCGCCACCTCTGCCTGAATAGGCTAGAGATTCGTCAAAATCCATAGTATTAATGTGCATTAATAAACTATCGCCTGGCTCAATGTAGAAAACTTGCGTTTCACTATGCATAAAGTTATAGAGACCCGCTTTTATTTTATCGGTTTTGTATAAAAAGAAATTATTGGAATCGAGTTTTATCGTGTCCAAAACTTCGTTTCCACGCGAAAAAATGATGTAATCCAACGTTGGGTTAACTATTTGCCCGCTTATCCATGTAGTTTGTACGGCATCTTTTTCCGTGTCCTTACAGGATAGCAATATGGTTAACAATAAAAGAGGAAGTATTT
>TARA_R110002012_G_scaffold140927_3_pt1 | contig 10665 bp, 8 predicted proteins | sample TARA_R110002012 | Tara Oceans TARA_R110002012 (sample SAMEA4396515) | marine metagenome | biome: Westerlies Biome; feature: [DCM] deep chlorophyll maximum layer (ENVO:01000326); material: water (ENVO:00002006), including particulate matter (ENVO:01000060) such as... | depth 40 m
AGAAGCGTAACTATTATTCATCCAATCTATTTCTGAAATTGGTATAGCCATTAAAGGGTCTCCTGTCCACTGGTCAAAGTGTTGATTTCGAGGATCTGGAGTATTTCCTGGTGCGGTATAGTAAGGATTAGGACACTCTATTGTTGCACTTGGGTCATAATTTGTTGAACCAGTTAATGGACATCCTTCATTTATTTCAGTTATACATCCATTAGCTAATTGTGTTGGTCCTAAAATACCTATCATACTACCTGTTCCTGCTGGTAGAGTTATTGATCCTGCGTTAGCATAAACTCCAGGGTTATTAACTGGGTCTACTTCTACTACTTGAGTCCAATATTCACAATAATCAGAACTTACACAACCTTCAATTTCTAGACCACATGCTGATGAACCATCACAATCATCTATATCATCAAAGAATAAAATAGCGTTTGGAATATCGTACATGTCTTCAATAGCCACAAAGTCATCCACATATGTACCACATGGTTGTCCTTGTGCTGCTGCCACACAACTACTACATCCCGCTGTTGGTATTTGTTGACACCCTGTACATTGTTGTGCACATAGTGCTGCTGCCTCCACTTGTGAATTATTTGAGGTAAATAATAAAGTTATACCGTATTGATTTTCGTAATTTACTAGTGTTTGATAATCCGCATCTGTTGGTAGTATCTCCACACAATCTCCCCATCCATCAGCTGGTGGATTTGCTGGGTCATCAGTACCTGCAGTATAATCTCCTTGACACCTATATGTCCATTCTGGTTCTACATAAATACAACAATGGTTTGGTCCATCAACTGAATTTGTACCATCCGCTAAAGCAATAACATTTGGATTGTTTGGCATCGTTGACCCATCTTGAGCTTGACATCCATCAACTCCAGGAACATAAGAAGAAGGTATTGCTGATGGATCGTTACAACCATACGTATAGTATAAACAACTACCATCATTACACGTAACTTGACTATCATAATTCCAAGCCCCTGGGTTATCTAAGTCATCACATCCATATTTACAACAACACTCATTTCCAAATTGAGGATATGGAGGTGGAAAGTTAGTATAGTAAGATAAACTGAGAACATTTAACAATCCGGGAGCAGTTGGTTGGGATAAGAATGTATAACCAGGAGTGGTTTCGGTAACTGGAATACCGTTTGTTGAAGGGAATTGGGCATGACAGGCATGAGTAGCTGTTGGTGAATAATTATCCATCGTAGGATCAATACATCCAAATATGTATTCACAACTTCCATCATCAACAACTGCTGAAGCATCATAGTTAAGTGCTTGTCCATCTGTACAACCTTCTGGGTATGTACAACAATCATTATCACTCGCTGGAGTTGTACCTATTGGATTAATCATATGTACTGCCCCTCCAAATATTGGTGTAAATCCTTCCGAACCATAATATATACCTATAGGACCATAATCCGTATCATTACAAGCTATTTGACCTGTCATACTAGGATTAATATAATTCGTTGCGGTTGAGTCGGTACAGAATGTTGAATACATACAACAAGAATCGTTATCGGAGGATAAATTTCCATAACCATCTAAGTTTGAAGGATCTGTTGATGTAGGGTCCATATCTGGACATCCATCAGCATCCGAATCATAATTTAAGGCATTTGGGTCTAAACATCCTTCCATAGGAGGAATAACCGGTACCTCTATACAACAACTCTGGTCTGAAGCATCTGGTGGATTACCACATCCTACTGCGTTAGGGTCATAATTAATGTAGAAATATCCATTATTGGCACCACAACCTCCAATATTTGGCCATCCCACGTTTGGTCCTGTTAAACAATTACCATCAACATCAGGATTATCTCCTATTGGTGTATTAGCGTTACATCCTTGAGTACCTGTATAAGTACAGCTACCATCATCAATTGTGGCACTCGCATTATAGTTATTCGCTAGTTGATCTGTACAACCTAAAGTATCACAACAATCAACTCCTCCTGGTCCTATAGCCGTCCCATTAGCTTGGGTTAAAAAACTAGGCCAATTATAGTAAGGTGAGCTTAATGAATTATCATTAACAAAGTCCATACCACTTATTATCATATTTCCTTGACAGTCCGCCACTGCAAGATTACTCGGGTTGGCAGAATTCGTATCCATACAACCTGATTGGTAATTACAACATGCGTCATTACCAAATGGTTGACTAGCGTTATTGTTATTAAATACTGGTTGTGGTACACCAGTTACTGGGTCTCCACAATCTAGAACCATATTTACACCTGGTACTGAGACATATGCTCCGACATAATCTACAGCGATTGGGTCCATACAACCAGCACATGTATCAAATTCACAACTACCATCATCAACTGTTGCGGTAGGGTCATAATTACACGCCTCATCATTCATACAACCAACGTCGTATGTACAACAATCATAGTTTGGTGTCGCTGATGCAAAATAAGGGTCATTAGTTTTTAATACTGGTACATCAGCACAATCTGCTTCATAAGTTGCCAAATAATTAGCAGCTGTTGGATCAGTACAACCATTAGCATTAGAAATAGAATTATTTACTGGATAAACACAAGTAGGTTGACCAAAACTTGTTGTATTAATTGTTGAAGCTGGGAATCCCCATGGTGATGAAGTATCATCATCTAATTGTACTATATTATTACCATCTGCAACTACCGCACTAGAACCTATAAGAGAAACAGGTCCAACATTACTCGGCCAGTCTGTGTTGGTTGCCATATATACATTATTACTAAATACCCTATCATCCATACAACCCGCTGTATATGTACAACAAGTAGTATCCCACGGTGGTCCTGCCGCTCCGTTATTTGGTAAACCTGAATTTGTACTATCACATCCACCATTAGCATTATCGTAATTAAAAGCAAAAACATCATTACATCCTATATTACCAGCCCCTGTTGCACATCCTGAACTACCACAAGCGGCTAAAGTATCATATGTAGCAGTACCATTATTATATTCAGTACACGAATTACTATCACATTCATATCCTATAAATTGTATTTCTTCTATTGTACCATCATTATAAGTGACTGTGTCACCCCAAGCACAACCACCACCCGCTGCATCACAATCATTTGTACCAATAGGATTGGTATCGTATACAACATACTTTGCTAAAGATAGGTCAAAATATAAACATACTTGAGGTGGGTTAGTAATGGGTGAATATGTGTTAGCTGCACAAGCCACTGAAGCTGAAGTAACAGGGGGCATTTGTGGTAAACTTGAACCTCCAGGATAAGCAAAAAATCCATTCAACATTTTTCTTCCCGCATAAACACAATTAAGGTCCATTTGGGCCATGACACAAGGGTTAAATGAGTCATTATAAGGGTCCCACCCTGTTTGTTCTGATAGTAATTTTTTTACACCTCTTAACGGTAATTTGTTTTCTTCTTGTCCCATTTTATATTAATATATATAGTTATAAATACTACAACCAATCCTTTAATTCCTTTGGGCTTGGCCATTTTAATTTTATTTCACACCTATCACACACCCATCGTGCTTCTCCCGGTCTAATTATTTTAAGACTTTGTTTGGAGTGGTTACACTCCTTCTGTATAATTTTAAGTTCTTGTTCAAGATTGTGTATAGTATTCTTGATTTTTTGAACTTTGTTTTCCGTTCCCATAAATTGAGCACTTACTATTCATTGGCCCTCTTTAATGTTCCTTGTGTAAAGGCTTCATAATTTGGTCCTAAAGTATAGTAAAACGAGCGACCCATTCTATTTTTTTCAACTATTCCCGCATCTTGTATTGCTGAGAAGAACTGAGAGAAATAACCTGGTGTTGCTGGTTTATTAATAAACTCCAGAAATTCTTTTCTGGTTGCTTTCATTCCTTTTTCCTCAGCCTTTTTTATATAATTAATAAAAGAATTGGCTAATTTTGCTGTTTTAATATTTTCAAATTTATAACCTCCACCATCCCATCTACCACTTTGCCAAAGAGTAACATCTTCTAATCCTGTATGTTCTTTAATAAATTGTACTACCTCATCACTATTCAAATATTCCTTTAGAAAATTAGTATACTGACCCCACATAGACCAACCTTCTTTACAAGAGGCTTTATCCCAGTTGACTTCAGTACAATTTTCAATTTCTTCTCTAGCCACATCATAACTTGGTATTGGTGCCGCCAATTCATATTTATTTTGATTACCAAAAACAGTAGGAACATCGAATTTCTCAGCCATTTCCTCTACTCCCTCATCTCCTGTTTGTTGATATTGTTTCAAGTTTGTAAGAACTTCTATTTCTACAGGTGTATATTCCCCATCATCATAAAATGGAGTGGCGTAAACATCAATTGGAATATTATTAACTTCTGTTTGTAATAACATGGTGTTTCCATTTTTCCAATGGTCCGAATTCCATTCCCATTTTCCACTTCTTGTAATTAATGGAAAGAATCTTTTAATTCTAGCAGGTGAATTCTCTAATTGAAGTGAAATCCATGTTTGAAAAAACTTATGTAGGTCGGAAGGGTCCAACTGTCCAATTCTTTCCATTTCATAATCATCATGATATTGTTGAATTTTTTCCATATAACCTTCTGGTAACATGCTTTCAATAAGTTCTACCATATTATCACTTAACTTATTGTCTTCCGCGTCATACCATTCTTCATTATTTTCCCAAGTATAGTATAAGGCAACTTTGTAGTATCTACCAAGATCTTTTGATTTATCTATTATATAATATAGGTTACCATTCTTAGTGTAGTCATCATAGTGACTTGCTCCTTCCATAGCGGTACACCACTTTGTTCCTTGTCCGTATTTACAAGATGATTCTTTGGTGGCTGGATGTACGATTAACCATCTATCATCTTCAACTATCTTGTTTGTTCCTTTCGACACTTCTTGTTTACTAGTCTTCTCTCTCATTCCCTCCAATGCTATAACAACAGCGTCTCTTAACTCTTCGGTATTTTTATAATAATTAATATCTTTACTTGGGACTCTTGCTTGAACTCCTGGTTTATGAAAGTCTGTAACTAAATCTATTAAAGCACCTTCTGTATTATCCATAGTGTCTTCATTAGGATCAACCATTCTTTTAACCATCCACATTAGATATTTGTTATTACCTGATGGGTCGTTATCATCAAGATAATCAACCACCCAGCTATAGTCATTATCTTCATCCACTAAAAAATTCTTGGCTATGAATTCTTTAGCGTCTTCGACTCTTCCCTCGGTTAATATTTCATTGATTACACTTCTCATAGTTAAGGTCTATATTTTAGGTCTTTTGGTAATCCCCTAACACCATATATTTTCATTAGGTCCTTTAAGTCTTGTACTACTTTCATAAGAATACTTCTATGTTTATCCATAGCATCCCTTATTTCGTTCTCATAATCCCATAATGGTGAAACTATCTTTTCAAGTTTATCTGCTGTTTTATGTTCTTGGTTATGTTCTAGGTCCTGTATAATGTCGTCCATTTCTTGATTTAATAAATACAATAAATCATGATCATTACCTTCGTTTGCCCAAATTTGTTCGTCGTGCATAAGATGATAGTGTAGTTTACTAAATAACTCGGTTAAATAATCTTCTTTACTATCTGTCTCCATATCTAAGTACTCACTTGACCAAACATTATCCTCCCATTGTTCTCTTAACCCATCAGGAGCATCTACCATTATTGCATCCATTGCGTCTTGGTCTGGATCTGAATTTCTTCTAGTTTGTGCTTGTTCCAACCATTCTCCTGTTAAAATAAACCTATAAGCTTTACTAGCAAACTGTTTGAATATTTTATTTAGGACATCCATACTTCTACCACCGTCTGTATCGTCCGCCATTAATATGGCTGAACGAGTAAGAGCGTCTCTAATGTCTTGAGCATTTTCCCATAACCAAGTTACTTCTTCTCTGTCTAAATCTTCAAAGAATTGTTCATAGTCTGGTGGGAATGATTCATTCTCAGTTGCCCATTGTAATATCTCTCTAGCATATTCCCCTTTTAAGTTCTCTCTTGCATCGGTTAAGAAAGGTGAAAGGTCTGTCATAATTGGGTTGTACCTTCCCCATGATCTTAATATCTCTACAGCATCTGAAACTAATTCTCTATCTTTTCCTTTAAGGTATTTTAGTATGTCTTTGTTCACGAAGTATTTTGCAACCTTTGGATCTGACATGAATGATTCTCTAATTGAGACTTTCTGGAATAGGTTTTCCATTATCTCTTCAATGGCCCCCATTACATTATATTGATCACCACCCCAGTTAGATTTGTGGTCTTCAATAATTTTGTCCATCGCCTCTCTCATGTCTTTCTCAAGTAACCCCCACTTATCTGTTGGTCTTTCTTCTTCCCACCAATTTTCATTAATTGGGTTGGTATTTGAACTTACTTTTCTTACTACTTCAACACCCCAATCTTGTCTTTCTCCTGAGTCAACAACTTCTCTACTAAATCCTTTATCACCTTCGTATTCCCACCAATCATAAGCACCATCTTCATTTTCTTGTACTTCCATTTCTACATCATTTTCGGAATAACCTTTTATTCCTGCTATGGTCCACCTGTAATCTACGAATTCAGTTTCATCGGACTTCATATCAACATCAAATGTTAAAAGAGGTCTTAGTTTAAGTTGTTCAAATTTTGTGATTGTTCCATCTTCTATATCGTCATAATTATCTACAGCTGCCCAGAAGATTGCATGTTGTATACTATCTGGAGTGGACTGAAAATCACTACTTTTCATACCAAAAAGTTTTGAGTATTTCTCAATGAGGGTATCTCTATAATATAACTCGGAAGGGTCTTTTAGTTCGTCTAAGTTTTTCCAAGACTCTTTTAATACTATTCTTTTAACAATTTGAAAAAACTGGTTGTCCTCCATTTCTTCCTGCACTTCTTCACTTCCTGTCTTAGTCCATTTTTGATAGGTTGCACCTTTAATTTCTTGTATGTTTCTAATATTTTTTTTCATTACCAAGCTTTACATGACCAGTATCTAGCTTTCCACTTTGGTCCTGGATTGTCACAATTATGTCTCGCTCTAAAAGCTTTCCTTCTTTCAGGATCACTTTTTTTGATTCTCATTGTTTTTTCTCCTCTTTTTTTAGCGGAGGTACCACCGTGACCAAAGTTAACTTTAACTACATTACCTTTATCATTCTTAACATAGACTTTGAATTTTTTAACGTCACCTCTAGTTGGTTTGTTTAGTGTTACTTTCCTTCCTTTGTATTCTGCTTCTTGGATGATTGATTCTTTAACTTTTTTCTTATAGTTTTTAACTTGAATTCTTGTTGGTTTTTGTCCTTTTCCTGTTTGTGAATCTTTCTTTTCTTTTTCTCTTTTTCTTCTACACGCAGAATCTTTTTCAGATTGTGACATTTTTGAAGCGACTCCTTTTGCCCTACAAACTGGATATCCTCCCTTATCAGCATCATCTCTACCACATGTAGGATGTCCTCCTCCACTTTTCTTTTTACAAATATTAACCCACGGTCCTTGTGGTTGTTTAGAACCCTTTTTCTTTTTTTTTGTACCAAACCAAGTCCCTAAATCTTCATTAATTGTTGGATTAGGTGTAAACTCCTCATTCTTTTTACCAGAACAATACTTACCAGAACATCTTTTTTTACCATCTAAACCTGGTTTGGTTCCCTTACATACTTGAACTGCGTATCCATTCGCATAAGCTGAAGGATAAACATCAAATTTAGCCTTAGCCGCAGATTTTCCTCTAGCACATAAAGTTGTGTCTTTCTTTTTCTTTTTTCCTTCGGTGATTCCCTCAACTATTCTTTGTAGTTGTGATTCTGTAATAAAAATTTTCTTATTCATAATTAATACTTTTATTATAAATACTCCTTATTAAACAAAAAAAGGAATGATTTCCCATTCCTTTTCTCTTTTAATTATTCAATTAGTCTTATCTAATTATTATAAGTTCTCCTCTTGATGCCTTGTCCTCAAGTGCTGGAGGAACTTTAGCTGGAGTTTGTTTTATATTAAGTACTTCCAGATTAGGTAAATTTGCAACATTTTCTGGTATTTCTCTTAAGTTTGGATTATTAGGTACTGAAATAAATTCTAGTTGTTGTAGTTGTCCTACTGACTCTGGTATCTCGGATAGGAGTCCTTCAACATGAAGTACTTCCATATTCTTATAAGGTGAAAGATCTGGTAAAGCAAATCCTGGTCTTTCTTTTTTATCATTTCCATATTGTCTATCATTATATTCAATATCCAATCTTTTAAGTCCCTTAGGGATTCTCTTAAAGAAGTCCTCAAATCCGTATATTGAAATGTATTTAGAGACCGTATCACTTGGATACCTAACCTCTATTTTCTCTCCAAAACTTGTGTCTAGGTATCTTGCAAATTTATCCTGGAAGAATGGCTTTAACTCTGGATATTGATTAAAGAATGTTGCCAAATCTATACTCCTATCTTCGGCGTTCATAAATGAGTTACTTTCAAAGTGGAATTGGTGACTTCTACTTTCATTAGGTCCTTTCTGTGAATCAGCCTTACGCATAATCATATATAATGGACCTTGTTTAGAGTAGTGGTCATAGTAATTACTAGACTTTGATGCCGTACACCACCTTGATTCTCCACCTCCATAGTGACATGACGCTTCTTTAGTCTTGGGTACCATTACTATCCAATCAGCATCCTCATGAACTACTTCAACATCATCTCTAACTCTTTCTGCCTTAGTGGTGGTGAGTTCTTCCTTACTTATGTCAAAGTCTTTAATAGCATCATATAGTTGTTCTGTTGATTGGAATTTGTTAATATCTTTTTCTCCTGTGTATTTGGTTGTTTTCTTAAGATAATCAAACTTTAATAAATCTTCTGTAACCTTATAAAGGTCTTCCATAAATAATCTTCGTTTTTCTACCAAGCATTGAGTCCAGGGAGAATTTGGTTTTGGGTCATATCCATGTGCTTGGTCACATCCCTGTTGTAAACCCATGTATTGTTTAATAATCCATTGTGAATACGCACCTACTTTGTTTATTTCTTCATCTGTTTGTCTGGTGGTAGGGTCGGCTTTCATAAAAGCCATAAGAGTTTGTTTATCCATTAAAGCTTCCTTACCTTTTTTCTTAGGTTCAGTAAACTTTTGCATTAGAATCTCATAACGAGTATTCTCTAAAATAATTTGTTTAATTGTATCTAATAAAAATCCCATGTGGTTTTACTTTAGTAATAAATATTGCGAACTTTCAGAAGTTATATGTCCCAATGGTCTGGCGCCTTATCTATTATATGATTTTTTACAAATTTTTTCCACCAGACCTTAATCCTACCAAAAAATGTTACTCTTGATTTCTTTTTTCCCATCTTTCTTTCCTTGAAGGTTTTTCATTTTTTCTCTTCTTTGTACTAGAAGGAGTTGCTGATTCATTCTTTTTTCGACCAAACTTAATAAGGTGCTCTAGTTTAGTCCTTTGTTTATTCGAACCTGTCGGTGGTAGTTTATCTAATTTTTGTTGTGGTGTTAAAGCGTCATAAGCTTTTTGTCTTTCTTCAGCGGACTTTCTTCTTTCCGCCTTCCCATGTGTTGATACTCTTTTTCCCATAATTTAATATTTTATATAATGATAATAATTTATATGAATAAGTAAAATATTATCTACAAATATCCACTCTAATTATCACACAGCTTGAAACAGTGAAGCAAACTCTCTGATCACCTCTACAAGGTCTATCAGAGTAAAATCCATCAGGAACACAATCAACACAACTACCATCTACATATAGTTTATTACCCAATGTTAGACCACCAACAGTCCCATCTGTATAATATTCACCACATACACGTCCTCCACATGCAGCTTCACAGGCTCTCCCATCATAAGCTAACGCTAATGCTGTACAGGTTGCACAGGATTTTTTATCTTTTCCTTGTACTCCTTTGATATCGGCAACAGCCACTCCATTGATGTTGCTCACATCAGTACACATATCTTTACCCTCAACCTCTCCAGTTCTATCTGCCATTCTATGATAGTGTTATATATGTACCGTCTGGATTAAAGTATATTACCTTTGCGGCACTTGTCGCATACCCTACTACTCTAATAAATTCGTTTGCCGCCCCCGGTGCCGCAACATTTATATTACCAGAAGTTGTTTCACAAACATATAATGATATTCCTTCATTAAAAGTTCCAGTAAGATAACTATTCATATCGAAAAATCCTCTTAATAATATTCCAGAATCAATAGTAGTACCTAAAGCAATCCCTAATAACTGACTATTACCGTTTGAGCTACTTGCATTAGCTCGGGTTAAAGTCCATACTCCTGAGGTATTAAGATAATAAAGTTTACCTGCCGTTAAAGCACCACTAGCAGAACCAAAAGTAACCACTTCACCACCACCTTCATTATTCCCTAAAGATGTTGGGTCATGGTGTATGTCTAATGCGGTAGTTGGTGATGCTATGTTAGATAACTTACCTCCTTGGACCACACCTGTTGAGACCATATTACCGGTCACATTTACACCAGTGTTTGTGGTTTCAAACTTTTTAGTATTGTTATAATGTAGGTCAACCGAATTAGCACCATTGAAAACTCCCATGGTTTTACTTGCCGCTCCATTCTGGATTGTTACAGTACCTGCT
>TARA_R110002012_G_scaffold104988_3_pt1 | contig 10659 bp, 3 predicted proteins | sample TARA_R110002012 | Tara Oceans TARA_R110002012 (sample SAMEA4396515) | marine metagenome | biome: Westerlies Biome; feature: [DCM] deep chlorophyll maximum layer (ENVO:01000326); material: water (ENVO:00002006), including particulate matter (ENVO:01000060) such as... | depth 40 m
GTAATATTTTCAGGGCAATTATTCCTACTGATATTGATGGTAACGCTAACTTTAATTTATATGGTTGGCAAGTTGGATCTAAAGTTGTGCTAGAAGAATTTGATCAAGATAACCCAACTATACCACCATCTATGGTTTCTATAAGTAATAATTATACAATAAAAGGAACTATAATACCTTGGGAGACTACAAATCCAAATTCAGGCGTTGTGACAGATGCTAATAGTTTTACATCTAGCGAGCCTAGTTGGGGTGCTAAAATAGCTGTTAAAGTAGATAGTATTTCTGGAATACCTAAATCAATACCAAGTGGTACATTAAACTACGCTATAGACTTGTTTGACGAATCTGAAAAATTATTTAAAGATAAATTTCCTAGATTTTCTTATAGATATAAATATGAAGATGGAGAATATTCTACCTTCGCGCCTTTTACTAATGTAGCATTTATATCTGGTCCTTTTGATTACCACCCTAATAAAGGATACAATTTAGGCATGTCAAATCAATTACACCATCTATATCTTAGAAATTTTGTTAATAGTAATACACCTTTAGATGTTTCGGAAATAGACATATTGTACAAGGAAGAATTGTCCCCTAACGTTTATGTAGTAGAAACTATAAGCGCTAACTCAGAGGCTAATATTAGTAAAAACGGTAGCATGTGGAGTAATTGGGAGTTAAATGAATTTAAAGTAGACAAGGAAACTATAAAATCTATTTTACCTTCTAATCAACTTTTAAGACCATGGGATAACGTTCCTAAAAAAGCTTTAGCACAAGAAGTTACTGGTAGTAGAATTATATATGGTAATTACACTCAAAATTATGATTTAAAAGTTGATGGTAAAAAATATACCCCTAATTTTCAGTTTGAGTTAGTTTCTAATAGCTCTAGCGTAACTTCAATTAAGTCTTTAAGAGAATATCAATTAGGAGTTGTGTTTACAGATATATATGGTAGAGAAACCCCTGTAATATCAAATACTAGTGGTACATTTAAAATTGATAAAAATGAAAGCGTTAATAAAAATAATCTTAAATTAAGTATTAAAGGTGGTAAAGTTCCAAAAGACATGGAATACTATAAGTTTTATATTAAAGAAACTTCTGGGGAATACTATAATATGGCTATGGATAGATATTGGGATGCTGAAGATGGAAATATTTGGGTATCTTTTGCTTCTACTGATAGAAATAAAATAGATATAGATTCATTATTAATACTAAAAAAAGGAGTTGATTCTAATGAGTTAGTATCAGACCCGGCTAAATATAGAGTTGTTGCTATAGAAAACGAAGCGCCAGATTTTATTAAAATTAATAAAACTATTATTTCCGAGAAAAAACAGTCTACAACAGACTTTACAAATAATTTGTTTTTAACAGGTACTAATCAACTACCAAAAGAAGGTAGAAATGATTTTGCGTTGTCTTATATTGGGGATGATGGTAATAATAGTACAATTAATGTTTACGGTGATACTGTTATAAAAAATATCTACAAAGAAAAAGACGAAAACGAAGAGTATTATTTTCAAATTAAAAACGAAGCTGGTACATCATCTTCTACTCCTATGCGTATAGCTAAAATAGACATAAATGATGACGCAGCGTTGGAATCATTTGGTAATTGTCACTGGAACATACGTTTAGAAAAACCTTTTGATTCAACTATAAATCAATTTACAAATGATAACACAGGTATAAACGCAACAAAAATATTAGATGGCAGTAAAGCTGTATTTTGGAGTTATAAAAAAGAAAACTCAGCAGAGTTTGATGGAAGATTTTTTGTAAAAATTTATAAAGATGAAACTTTTAAACAACATATAGTAAACAATAATGTCACAACATCAGAATATATAACAAAAAGTTCTCAGAAAATATATTCTTTTATAAAAGACAAACATAGTTTATGTTGGAACAACCCGTATGCTGTTGGTGATGTTTTAAATATTGCTAATCACAACGCGGTAAGTGTGGACGCTCCTGACATTCTTGACGCTTTAGGTTTTTCTGTTAATGGAATTCCAGAATGGGAAGGTTATATAGAGGCTACTGATTTAGTGGGTTTTAACGATGGTAAAGGTCTAGCTGATTTAAATGATTCTTGGAGAAGTCATTGTGCTTTTTTTAGAGGTATAAACGTACACAAAGCAAACGCAAGTAATATTGGCTGGGACAAACATGGTATTGAAAGGCGTAAAAGCTCTGGATCAATGGATTTACATGGCAACTCCGTAAACTCTTGGGAGTTTGAAGATGTTTGGTTTATTGATAGTGAGCTTAGTCAAGGTAAATTTAATGGAGATTGGGGGGCTACAGGACCTAATAATTTTCCTTATATGGCTTCTGGTTATAATATATCTGGCGTTGATCATACCTTGGAGATAGGTTTTGGAGGTGTGCAACCTGACGTTGGGGGTTTTTTGTGGAACATTGAAAAAGACGCAAGCACTCTCGATCTTGATCAAGAGTTTTACGATTTAAATAAAAACACTAATTATGAGGAAGCAGGCGATATATCTAGGGAGTTTAGTGGGGGAACTGTTTTTAGGTGGAAAGATGATCCAAATCAACAAACTTTTATAATCACAAACGCTGAAACAAAAAATCTTTTACGTCATGAAAGTATGCCTAATATTAGAGAGCAAGCTAGACAAGCTAGAGAAGGTGGTACTGGCCCAGCGGAAAACTACACTATTATAGAAGATTACAGTGGTGATAAAGTGGTTTATGTAACTTCTACGTTTTTTAGACCTGATAATTATAGTAAAAACTACAAGTTAACGTTTGTGGATAACATAAACTCTAGCGATACACCTACTTGGGACCCCAGCGGGTTTGGGCAACCTATAGCAAGTGGTATACACATGCAACTTACGCTAGATGGCGCTAGCAGTGGAAGTCACAATAATATACTGCAAGTAAACAGTTTAATTGGTAGTAATCAAAGTGGTAATACTAGTCTTAATAATAGATCTGTAGAAGTTGGTATGGTTGTAGAGAAAATCCACACTACAAATTTAGATGATAATAATTATGGACTAGCTGTTATTTCTGAAATAAACGGCAATACTTTAAAATTAAAACATTACGATCCTGATAGATTACAAAATGCATTTCCTGCTGGTAGTAATACTCAGACAATAGTTGTTAAACAATATACCATGAATGGTTTAAGTCGTAATTCAGCTAAAAATATTAATTATTTTAACAATGGCAAAGGTTTTGCAGATACATACCCGGGAGTTGACGCTGTTGGTTATGAATTAGAAATAGTAGAAGGTTACGAGTCAGAATCTAAATTCCCTCGTTTTCCAGCTATTTTTGAAACAGAACCTAAAGAAAGTGAAGATTTAGATATTTATTACGAAATAACTGATAATATTCCAACTAATTTAAATTCTAAAACTATAAATTCTATAATTCCTATTAATACTTATTTTGATTTACATACAGTAGACTCTAGTTTTGGTAAAAAAGGATTTTTAAGAAATGCTAGTTATATTTACTCGCATCATCCAAGTGGAAACAAAGTTATAACACACGCTGATTTTAGCGCTTTTAATATTACCAATGGTGATAGGATGGTAATTACAAAACCAAGTGGAGACAAAATATCTCTTGAAATTGCAAACGTAACATCAACGTTAGAATCTCCTCTTCGTAGTATTTTTGAGTTAAAAAGAAACTTAACAAGTCAAAGATTAACTTCATCTTGGCATAATTGTTATTCTTTTGGCAACGGCGTTGAATCTAATAGAATTAGAGATGATTATAATCAAACATATATACGTAGCGGTGTTAAAGCTTCGTCAACTCTCTCGGAGCAATACAAAGAAGAGCATAGAAAATATGGATTAATATATTCCGGGTTATACAATTCTACTTCTGGTGTTAATAATTTAAACCAGTTTGTGCAAGCTGAAAAAATAACAAAACAAATAAACCCTACTTACGGTAGTATTCAAAAGTTACACTCTAGAAATGCTGATTTAATAGCTTTGTGCGAAGATAAAGTTTTAAAAATATTAGCTAATAAAGATGCGGTTTTTAATGCTGACGGAAACACGCAGCTTACAGCTACGCAAAACGTATTAGGACAAACGATACCTTTTGTAGGTGAATACGGTATATCTAAAAACCCAGAGTCATTTGCATCGGAGGCTTATAGAGCTTACTTTACAGATAAAATAAGGGGTAGAGTAATAAGATTGTCTAAAGATGGGTTAACACCTATATCTGATCATGGCATGAAAAATTGGTTTAAAGATAATTTAAAATTAAACAATAGACTAATAGGTAGTTACGATGATAGAAAAGATGAGTATAATATATGTTTAGAAAATACAAATGATAATGACGGTATGACTAGCAAATCTGTAACATTTAAAGAAAATGTAAAAGGATGGGTAAGTTTTAAGTCTTTTATTACTGAAAACGGCGTTAGTTGTGCTAACGAGTATTATACTTTTAAAGATGGCCAATTATGGAGACACCATGACAAAGCAGCTCTTAGAAATACTTTTCATAACATATCTAGTTATTCAAGTTTTAAAGTTATTTTAAACGACGCGCCAAATGTTGTTAAACATTTTCACACTTTAGGTTACGACGGCTCACAAGGTCAAGTTGACAATCTAGTTTCGTATAATATTCCCGATCCAGCATCTTGGAATGGATTTGCTTACACAGCATTTACAGATAATATTAGCGCCGGTGATCAAGCAGTTTTATCTTCAAAAACAGGCTGGTATGTTAATAGTATTAAAACAAACAAAGAACAAGGATCTTTAAATGATTTTGTAGAAAAAGAAGGTAAGTGGTTTAATTATATAAAAGGCAAGCAATGGTAAATTTTAGTCCAGAAAGTTTTGATAGCGCTGATAATTCTTTACAAGGATTAGGTGTATTAATAGGTTCTTCTGTTTATGTTAATTTAGGTTGCACTGATCCACAAGCGCTTAATTATAATCCCCAAGCAACTAGTGATGATGGTTCATGTTGTAATACCGCTGGCTGTATGGATAGTAATGCGTCTAATTACAATGTAAACGCATGTGTTGATGATGGTACGTGTCAATATGTTTTCTTAGGTTGCACAAATCCAACTTTCGTAGAATACGATCCGAATGCTAATACAGACGATGGCTCTTGTAATACGCCTTTAACTTATGGATGTACTGATAATAGTACTTATACTTTTGGAAACACAACTTACAACACTTTTACTAACGCTGGGTATTACAGTGCTCCTTGTGATGGAGTTAATGGACCTGCCTGTGATCAGAATGGGATAAACTGTTGTTGTATTCCAACTGTTTTAGGCTGTACAAACGCTGGCGCTGTTAATTATGATCCTAATGCTAACACAGACGATGGTTCATGTGCCTTTGGAGTACTTGGGTGCACAGATCCAAACGCAGACAATTACGATCCAAGCGCTACAATAAATGATAGCTGCCAATATACTCCTGGTTGTATGGATCCAAATGCTTTTAATTATAATCCAGCCGCCTCTATAGAGTGTAATGGAGTAGATTATGATGGACAACCACCTTGTGTACCTAATCAAGCTGGTGTTGTACAAACTGGGCTAAACTGCTGTTGCCACCCAATTTTACTTGGTTGTATGAATCCTGCTTTTTGTAATTTTGATCCCTTAGCAAATACGCCTGACACATGTAGTAATGACTCGTGTACTGGCTGTACAGATCCAGCGGCAGACAACTATTTGCCAAATGCAATTGTTGACGATGGTTCATGTTGTTATGGTACTGGTTGTAACAATGCCAACGCTTGTAATTATGATCCTAGTACTTGCGCGGGTGGTTTCTGTATTTATATGGGATGTATGGATGCAACAGCTAATAATTTTGATGCAGCTGCTAATACGCCTTGTGACGGTAGTTGTGGCGAACCTTGTCAACCTAATAAATCTGGACCTGATTGTTGTTGTACGTATGATGTTTACGGTTGCACAGATCCTACGGCTTTTAATTATGATTCAGCAGCTAATGTTGATGACGGTTCATGTGTTCCATTTATAGATGGATGTACTGATGCTACAGCATGTAATTATAATCCTGCCGCTAATACAGACGACGGGAATTGTGAATATGATTCTTGTTTAGGATGTACAGATCCTACAGCTACTAACTATGACCCAACGGCTACTCAAGATGATGGAAGTTGTGATTATTGTGTTTACGGTTGTACTGATAATACATATCTTGAATATAATGGATCTGCTACTTGCGAGGCAGATGCGAGTAATCCAGGTACAGGTATTTGTAATATACTTATAGCATACGGTTGTACAGATCCAACAGCTTCTAATCATGATGCTTCTGCTAATACAGACGATAATACTTGTACGTATCCATCTTTAGGCTGTACCGATCCTACTGCTACAAATTATGATGCTGCTGCTACTGTAGATGATGGTTCGTGTATTATCTATGGTTGTACAGATCCTACTGCACAAAATTATAATGAAGACGCCACCGTAGATGATGGATCATGCTGCCTTGCGTATGGTTGTACAAACCCATCAGCTGACAACTATAACTCAATGGCTGGTTTATGCGATGATGGTTCTTGTTTTGTTTATGGATGTTCTGATTCAACAGCTGTTAATTATGATGACGCGCCAATTATTGCTGGTCTTTCAATCACAGACGATGGTTCATGTATATTTGCAGGTGACTTTATAGCTACGACTTCTTGTAATAACGTGGCCTGTATGGCTACATTATCATGGCCTTGGGCAGATGCTAGTAAAGTGCGTTGGAATGTAGTGCCAGATCAATATCCATCTGGTTGGGACTACCAAAACAATAATATAACGTCTCCTCATGATACAGTAGTTCTTGGTAATGCCAATAACCCATACGTACTGCAGCCAAACAAAACATTCGAGTGGGAAGTTGTAATACAAGGCACGCCGTGGAACAGTGGTGGACAACCTGTTCATGGAACACACACGTTTACTACAGGTTCAATTTTAGTTAGTGGCTGTACAGATTCGACAGCATTAAATTATGACGCGCTTGCAGTATATGATGATGGTTCTTGTACTTACGATGTTTATGGTTGTACAGATCCAGCAGCATCTAACTATTATCCTAGCGCTACTATAGATAATGGCAATTGTTTATATCCTACGTACGGATGTACAGATCCAACAGCAGCTAATTATGATCCTGCTGCTGATACTGATGATGGGGGATGTGTGTTCTTAACTGGTGGTTGCTTAAATAATACAGCGTCCTCTAACTATGACTCAACTGCAGATTTTGATGATGGTTCTTGTATAATACCAAGTATACTTCCAGCTGACGTACTGGGTGTCGTTGGGAATATTCCCGGGAATAACTCGGTGTTAGTGGTAGATGCATCCAAGTGGAATGACTTTGCAAATTATGTAAGTGTTTCTAATCCGTCGATAACAGATCTAGCTAACATAACTACAGATCTTGGTGCCGATGGCGAAATGCTTGATGTTACTACATTAGATGATGGCTCAATTACTGGCATGGGACTTTTCAGGGTTCAACCAGCGGGACCAGAGCAAGATGTCCACCCTAACCCAACATCATATTGGGCTAGTAGTGCAAATGGTGTTGTAGCAAATATGAATATGGGTGGTCAAACACCGCTTGAGCTTTATTCTGGATCCACAACTCCAATCCCTGGTATAATATTTATCGTTGCTTTTGACGCCACTACCAACGGGATGCTAACCAACTGGCCAGACCCGAGTGAGCTTACAATGGTTCTTCACAATGATTCACTATAAGTGCAGTTAACAATTAAAAATTTTAAATTATGCAATTAGAAACTCTAACGTTTAGTGATGAACTTAACTTCAGCTTACAAGTAGGTGACATGGTGTATTATTCTCCAACGGTAGCGGTTATGAATTTTCAAACAATAAACAATGCTAATACAATAGTAGAACTTGGTGTTGTAACAGAGTTGTATCCAAATGGAGACTTTAACGCAAGTCCGCAAATACCTGTTAATAGTATAGTTGTTTCTTATGATGAAACTACCACTAATTTACCCCAGTTAAACGACTTTATTATGTTTGGTAAAAATAAACAAGTAAATACTTCTAGTTTGATTGGGTATTATGCTGAGGTAGAATTTAAAAACCTTAGCACAGATAAAATAGAATTATTTTCAATTAGCTCAGAAGTTTCTGAAAGTAGTAAATAAATAAATAATAATAAATGTCAATTATAACATATTTTAAATTAGATTTATCGGACTTAGGTGCCTCTTCTCAATCAAGAAATTTTACGGTTTCAGGTGATAATGGAGCTGTTTTTAGTTTAGAAATAAAAAACGAAGACAATTATTACTATAATTTTACTACAAATTTATTTCAAGCAACTAAAGCTAGATTAGATAATAAAGTTATAACAAATGGTATTTATGGAGGTTATATTAGTTTTCCAGCTATAGCAGATGATGATCATTACGATATTTATTTATTTGCAGATCAAGGAACTAGGCACGCGGCTTACAACGAGGTTAGATTTGAAGATGGTAGTCTTGATATAAATTCTTCTACTGGGTCTAATTCTTTGTTAATGCAAAAAATAATATATCAATATACAGATGTAACATTAACATTGTCTACGCTTGCACCAACTTCAGCTTTTACAATTGGTTCTTTAGTTAACGATACTTTTGCTTTGTCTAAAGGAAAAGGTTTTGGTAAATTTCCATTCACGATATCTTGTAGTAGTGCTAGCGGCGCTTCTTTTACAATTTTAAAACAACCACAAGAAGATGATGTTTTAGCTTTTGTAGAACCAACAGTTGGTAGTGCTCCAGAAATTTTACCAGGAGAAAATGAATATCCAACCGTAAGAAGTGATGATGGAGATACTATAGACGGTGCGATAACAGGTGGTGGTAGTGATATAAAAGTTGTAATGGATACTAACGTTGCTAGCACAATGGCTGTTGGTGATAAAATATTATCTGCGGTTTCTACTGACACTGTAAACGGCGCTGTAAGTAGCGGTATAAAAGTAGTTATGGATAATAATGTGGCTGGTAAAATGGCAATAGGAGATAGAATAACCTCTACTGATGCTGAACTTGGGCCTATATTAGATAATACAGTTGTTACGGTTGCCGCTTTAAACCCTGACACTGATAATGTAAAAGAATTTTCTATGTCAGAAGCTGTGGCAATTGGAGATGGTACAACTTTGACATTTACCCCAAAATGTAATCGTAGTCTTACTACTGTCGCTGCCCTTAATCCGGATGGAGATAATGCTAAAGAGTTTTCAATGTCTCAAAATATAGGGCTTGTTGATGGTAGAGCGTTAACTTTTAGCGCTAGAATGAACTATCAATGGCCTCTAAATAGTATTAAAGGTATTACGTCTGGTATGCTTGTTATTCCGAACACTAATGTTACTACAAAAACTAGAGTTGGCGAATATAGAGACACGGTAACAGAATTTGCTAACACTGAAAACGAAAGAGTAATAGTAAAAAACCAAGCCCCAGCTACAAATAAAAAAGCGCAAAAACCAACAGTAGTAAAAGGATTAGTAACAGTGCAGCTTGGTAATGTTGTTTTTGACAAACAACAAGCTTTGGCTTTAGCAGGAGATACTTTAAAGATTGGTGGGTATGGTGTAGATAAAATATTTGAAATTCACGGTTATGAGATTAGATTTACTGATCTAAGCATGTCATTAACTGCCGTTACTACAACTACTACCGCTGCGTCACAAAATAGCACTAGCGTGGTATTAACCGCTAGAGATGGAATATTAAATGGTACTAGTACTGTAAGCGGTATTGGTATAAACCCATCTGTTGCTGCTCCAACTGTAAATAGCGGTGCTAATGCAACTGGTGCCGGCACAGTAGTACTAAGCGCTGCACAAACTTTGGAAAATGGCGTAACGCTAACATTTCCTGGAGCAGGTAAGGTTGCTACAATAACTGGTAATATAGAAGTTTTAAAAGTAGGCACTGCTGACGCAACGCTAAGATTTGATGTGGAAAAGCTTCTAGCATCAGCATAAAGTAAAAAAACAGTGAAAACTGTGATAATATATATATAAAAAAATAAAATATGTACGAAAAAGACGGATATTTATTTAGTATGACTGGTGAAATAATTGGACTAGCACCATCTAGACAAGACTTTGGACAACAAGCCACGGGAAGTGGTGCTATTTTGCAGCCGTTAGATGCTAATTTAGGGAATATAAAAATAGGTGACACGGGCCCTGCTTTTACTGGTGGGTTTGATATAACTCAATTTTCTTCAAACAACCAACCAGAAACTACGACTACACCTGTAAACCCACCTATAACTACAGGTGGTGGTGGTTCTTTTGTGGGAAATTTTAATGCTGGTGGCGCTACTGTTAATAGAACTGGTTTTCAATTACCATCTACTTTTATGGGGCTTGGATTTGGTGATCGTGGAATTGGTAATAAGCCAACAGCTGATACTGCTGCCGCGGCTACTGGAGGTAGTTTTGGAGCAAACTTTAAATCTAACATGTCTTCTCCACAAGCTATAGCTGGTATGGCCCAAGGTATTGGTGGTATATTACAAGGCGCTATTGGAAGAGGCGCAAGAAGAGACGCGCAAATAAAAGC
>TARA_R110002012_G_scaffold84696_3_pt1 | contig 10657 bp, 9 predicted proteins | sample TARA_R110002012 | Tara Oceans TARA_R110002012 (sample SAMEA4396515) | marine metagenome | biome: Westerlies Biome; feature: [DCM] deep chlorophyll maximum layer (ENVO:01000326); material: water (ENVO:00002006), including particulate matter (ENVO:01000060) such as... | depth 40 m
ATTATAAGATCCCCACCCGCATAGCAATAAAAACCGCTAAAAAAATAAGCAATTTACTACTTTATTTTATAAAAATACTTTTCACCTTATTTTCTCACTTGGCATTGTGCTATTTAGCAGTAGAATAGCTGTAACATTTTCTTTTTATATGACCGATTTTTTGCCAGTAACTTCAACAGATATCTATGTACAGGTTGCCATTCCGGTACCTATGCGCCAATTATTTACCTATAAAGTACCGGCAAAGTTAGCCGCTAAAACGTTACAGCTGGGGGAGCGTGTTATTGTTCCCTTTGGCGCCCGTCAAGTAGTTGGTATTGTTTTATCGATAGATGAAAATACAGAATACGCTGTTGAAAAATTAAAGTCGGTACTCAGTCGTGTTAATGATGACTTTCATTTTTCGCCCACTCTACTTAACTTTATCCAACGTTGTAGTGATTATTACCACCATCCTATTGGTGATGTATTTCAACAAGCATTACCGGTTTTATTAAGACAAATAAAACAACCTGACATCGAATTACCACAAGTTTGGTTGGCAAAAGCTCACTTAGATGAAGCAGAACAAAAGGCAATAGCCAAACGTTCATCTAAACAAGCAGAGCTACTAAATTTTATCAAGCAGCACCAAGGTATGACCTGGTCCGAGTTATTAACACTGGGATTTAATAAGGCACAATTAACTGCGCTTGAGAAAAAACAACTTATTTATAGTGAAACACGAGCCGCAACATTATTTAAATGGCAAGCGCAGGCCTTACAACAGGCAAACAGATTAGAGCTTTCGGCTGAACAAGCTATCATTGTCGCTACCATGAAAGAAATGCAAGCTCAGTTTTCATGTCATTTAATCGACGGCATTACTGGTAGCGGTAAAACTGAAGTATATTTACAAGCCATTGAACAAGTTTTAGCAAAAAGTCAGCAAGTGTTAGTATTAGTGCCAGAAATTGGCCTAACACCGCAAACCTTAAGCCGCTTTGAACAACGATTTAATGTGCCAATAAGCTTGCACCACTCGGGCTTAAACGACAAAGAACGCTTGCAAACCTGGTTAGCCGCACAGCGTGGTAGTGCAGCTATTGTTATTGGCACTCGCTCCGCTATTTTTACACCACTGCACGATTTAGGTTTGATCATTGTTGATGAAGAGCATGACGCCTCGTTTAAGCAACAAGATAGCTTTCGCTATCACGCACGCGATATTGCTATTTTGCGCGCAAGGCAGCTAAATATACCCATTATGCTTGGTAGTGCCACACCAAGCTTTGAGTCACTGCATAACGCTTTAACAGGTAAATACCATTATCATCAATTACGCAAACGCGCTGGCAATGCCTCAACAGCAAAAATAAGCCTGATCGATGTTGCACAACAACAAATGGAACATGGGCTTTCTGGCACGTTAAAGCAAGCAATTAAAAACACCTTAGCTCGCGGCGAGCAAGCGTTAATATTTCTTAATCGCCGTGGTTATGCGCCAGCAATAAATTGCCAAGAATGTCATTGGGTTGCTGATTGTCAGCGCTGTAATAAGCCTTATACACTTCACCAAGGACAAGGGTTACTGATTTGTCATCATTGCGGCAGTCAAAAACGTATTCCACCGCAATGCCCGAGTTGTGGTAGCGTTCGCATTAAACCATTGGGGCAAGGTACCGAGCAATTAGAAGAAAAAATTAGCGCACTATTTCCCGACTACTCAACAGTGCGAGTCGATCGCGACAGTACACGTAAAAAAGGGGCTTTAGCTAAGTTATTAACGGAAGTAGCTAATAAAGAACATCAACTGCTCATTGGCACTCAAATGCTAGCCAAAGGTCATCATTTTCCAGATGTTACTTTAGTTGCGGTACTTGATGTTGATGGCGCCTTATTTAGCTATGACTTTCGAGCAGCAGAGCATATGGCGCAACTGCTGGTACAAGTATCAGGTAGAGCAGGACGAGCGAGTAAGCCTGGCAAAGTGATGGTGCAAAGTAATTTCCCAGATCATCCCTTGCTGCAAGATTTAATTCATAACGGCTATCAACATTTTGCTAAACAAGCACTGATAGAGCGGCAACAAGCATTATTGCCCCCATTCAGCTTTCAAGCGTTGTTCCGAGCAGAAGCAAACTACCCCTCTTATCCAGAAAAGTTTTTACGTGCAATGACTGAAACACCGCTTGAAGGCTGTCAATTTGCTGGCCCCGTACCGGCCGCAATGGAGAAAAAAGCCGGTAAGTTTCGTTTTCATTTAATTTTACAAGCAAAATCAAGAAAGCAACTTCACCAAGCGGTTTTTAAACTTATCTATCATAGTGCATCAAATGAATGGCATTCAAAAGTAAGGTGGTCTATTGATATTGACCCTGTCGACTTAAGTTGGTAGTTAGCGCTATGTTGCTGTAGTTTTAATAACAAAATAAAGTGATATCAATTGATGCTATTTTCTTACCAGTTGGTTAGAATTGGCGAAAGTCTTCCAGTATAAAGTTTTCCATGGCACATCAAGATTACGTTTCTCGCTCTCGAGCAAAAAATAAAAAACAAAGTCCATATAAAAAAAATGCTGAGCCGGTCGCAGGAACACCATTAAAAGTAAAGCTAATTGCGGCTTTTCTCGTGGTTGCTATCCCTAGCTTTGGCTATATGCTCTGGAGCATCAAAGATGTAGCACCCGACACGGTTGCTGCCCCTAAAGTGCATAAAGCAAAAAAAACCACCGAACTGCCTGAGCCACCAGAAGAAAAGTGGACCTACGTTGATGACTTAAAAAGCAAGCAAGTTGAAGTCGGTGAATACGAAGTAAAACAAAGAGGCCCATATAAAATGCAATGTGGCTCATTTAAAACGCGTAAACAGGCAGAATCATTAAAAGCAAAAATTGCCTTTACTGGCTTAGAAGCACAAGTCAGTAAATCTGTTGGTACGAGCTCGACTTGGTACAAAGTTTATTTGGGACCATACACTAAAAAGCGTAATGCAGAAAAAGACAAACATAAATTGAAAAACAATGCTGTTCACGGCTGTAAAATTTGGGGTTGGGATTAGCCAATTTCTATCACTCTCAGCCATTTGATATAGCCCTAATCTAGGGCTTTATTGTCACCTTTCTATAATAAAAAATCTGATAAATTCGTCATAGCTCCCTTGAAAAAGCTACAGCTACCCCTTATCTAAACTACATTAGACAAGCCCACTACCTTAGTGGGCAAAATGTAAGAGGTTAATTGTGACTACTATTGTTTCAGTCAGACGTAATGGCAAAGTGGCCATTGGTGGTGATGGTCAAGTTTCTCTTGGCAACACAGTAATGAAAGGCAACGCTCGTAAAGTGCGTCGTTTATATAATGGCAAAGTACTAGCAGGTTTTGCCGGCGGCACAGCGGATGCGTTTACGCTATTTGAACGCTTCGAAAGCAAGCTAGAGATTCATCAAGGGCATTTAACAAAAGCTGCTGTTGAATTAGCAAAAGATTGGCGCAGTGATCGTGCACTACGAAAATTAGAAGCCTTATTAGCTGTTGCTGATGAAACGGCATCACTAATCATTACCGGTAATGGTGATGTTGTTCAGCCTGAGCATGATCTTATTGCCATTGGCAGTGGTGGAAACTTTGCCCAATCGGCCGCTACAGCTTTGCTTGAAAATACCGAACTTTCTGCAAAAGAAATTGTTGAGAAATCATTAAAAATTGCCGGCGACATCTGTGTATTTACTAACCAACAACACGTAATTGATGAACTATAACCGCCAATTTGTAAGGAATTAATATGTCAAATATGACACCACGTGAGATTGTTCACGAACTTGATAGCCATATTGTTGGCCAAAGCGATGCTAAACGTGCCGTTGCAATTGCCCTGAGAAATCGCTGGCGTCGAATGCAACTTAATGAAGAGTTGCGCGCAGAAGTTACACCTAAAAACATTTTAATGATTGGTCCTACAGGGGTTGGTAAAACAGAAATTGCCCGCCGTTTAGCTAAGCTAGCCAATGCACCATTTATTAAAGTAGAAGCGACTAAGTTCACAGAAGTAGGTTATGTGGGTAAGGAAGTCGAGACTATTATTCGTGATCTTGCTGATATGGCAATTAAGATGACGAAAGAGCAAGAAATGGCTCGTGTTAAGCACTTAGCTGAAGAAGCTGCCGAAGAGCGCATTTTAGATGTATTACTTCCGCCAGCACGAGATGGCTTTGGCAATGATGAGCAACCAGAAAATAACTCAACTCGCCAAGTATTTCGCAAAAAGTTACGCGAAGGCCAACTTGACGATAAAGAAATTGAATTAGACTTAGCTGCACCACAAGTGGGCGTTGAAATCATGGCTCCTCCGGGCATGGAAGACATGACCTCACAATTACAAAACATGTTCCAAAGCATGTCGAGTGAAAAAACAAAAAAACGTAAGCTAAAAATTAAAGATGCTTTCAAAGCTTTGCAAGAAGAAGAAGCAGCTAAAATCGTTAACCAAGACGACATCAAAGAAAAAGCAATCTATGCTGTTGAACAAAACGGTATTGTGTTTATTGATGAAATTGACAAAATTTGTAAACGCGGCGATAGCTCTGGCCCTGACGTTTCAAGAGAAGGTGTGCAACGAGACTTACTTCCTTTAGTTGAAGGCTCTACCGTTAGCACTAAACACGGCATGGTTAAAACTGATCACATATTGTTTATTGCCTCTGGTGCATTTCAAATGGCCAAACCATCTGATTTAATTCCAGAATTACAAGGTCGCTTGCCAATTCGTGTTGAGTTAAAAGCATTAACTACTGATGATTTTGTACGTATTTTAACTGAACCTAATGCGTCTTTAACTGAGCAGTATATTGCTTTATTAGCCACTGAGGGTGTTGATATTTCATTTAGTGAAGATGGCATTCAAGCCATTGCCAATGCCGCATGGCAAGTTAACGAAAGCACTGAAAACATCGGAGCCCGTCGTTTACATACTATGATGGAACGCCTAATCGAAGAGCTTTCATTTACCGCGAATGACCGTTCGGGTGAAAGTATTGTTATCAACGCTGAGTTTGTTGCTGGTATTTTATCTGAATTAGTGAAAGATGAAGACCTAAGTCGCTTTATTTTATAGCTAAATAAAAGAGATACTGGAGTAAACATGAGTAAAATTAAACGCTTTGTTGTTAACAGAGCGACTGCAACTTTATCGATATTTGATGAAAATGCCGAAAAAGACAGCAGCAAAGCGATTGAATTAAGCTTTGAATACTTACGCGTGTTTGCTCCTACTCACGACAAAGGCAAAAACGCTGGCGCTGTACCTCAAGTATTTCATAAAAAACAAGTGCAGCTATTAACAATCGAATCGGTTGCTCAACATGGCTATCGATTTATTTTTGATGATCACCATAGCGATATCTATAGTGCTGATTACTTACAGTTATTAGCCGATGAGTATCAGCAACGTTGGCAACACTATTTAGAGCATACAGGCACTGCAGCCAAGAGCCGAGAAGCAACAATAGAAATAAAAGAGCTTAAGTAACCTAAACTCTGGATAAGTAATCTGAGCTTAGATTACTTACGCTTTAAATACTTAGTAAACTCTTCTTCACTTATCGGCTTACTGATAAAGTAGCCTTGTACAGCATCACAACCTATATTGCGCAATAACTGTAGCTGCTGCTGGGTTTCAACGCCTTCAGCCAATACACGCTTACCTAAACCGTGTGATAATTCCACCATGGTTTTCACTATGGTTAAGTCAGAATCATTAGTCGCCACTTCTTGAATAAAACTTCGATCTATTTTTATTTTATCTATCGGTAACTTACGCAGATATGCTAGAGATGAATAGCCAGTACCAAAGTCATCAATCGACACCTTGATGCCCATATTTTGCAATATAACAATTGTTTTCATCACTAATTCAATATCAGTAATAACAACACTTTCGGTAACTTCTAACTCAAGGTAAATCGGTGGGATCTCATACTTCATTAATAAGTGTTGAATATTGCTAACAAAGTTAGGTGCCTGAAACTCTACTGCAGTAATATTAATTGCTAATGGCACACGTCGTTTATAAGTTTTATACCATTTTGCAATCGTTTGGCAGGTTTTCTCTAAAACATAGTTATCGAGTTCGCTGTATAAATTCAATGCTTCAATATCATCAAAAAATTGCCCCGGTGCCAATAAACCTTTGTCGGGATGCTGCCAACGCACTAAGACTTCAGCCCCTTCTAAGCGATTATTTTTTAAATTTAATTGTGGCTGAAAATATAAAATAAATTCTTCATTAGTAATGGCACTGCGAATTGCTTTTTCCATTGCCAATAAACGTCGTCCTTGTGACTGCATACCCGCTTCAAATTTAACGGTCTGAATATTTTGACTCTCGGCTTGAAATAACGCTAAATTCGCTTTTTGTAACAAGTCATCTGCATTATCTCCATCCTGAGGGAAGTTACAATAACCTACGCTACATTGTAAATGTACTTCTTGCTGAGCTACTTCATAGGGCCGAGCAATTAACGCATGTATATGTTCTGCTGCCGTCAATTGCTGATGTGTATTAGAATAATCAATAACATACATAAAGGAGTCACCGCTGAGGCGGCCAACCACTTTAGGCTTAAGTAAACTTTGATTAAGCCGACGTGCTATTTCACCTAAAATCAAGTCACCAACTTTTAAACCATGAGTATCGTTAATAAACTTAAAACGTTTAATATCCAATAAATAAATACATAGTTTTTGGCTTTTATTGTCAGCAATACTCATCTCATTCGTTAACTTCTCGAGTACTTGTTCACGATTTAATACGCCCGTTAAAGAGTCATGCTTGCCTAAATATTTTGCCCGATTGATTGCTGTGGAAGCGACATTTCTTTCCGCACCTTGCAGCCATATCAACATAATAAAGCCTAAAATGGTATTGATGCCCATATCGATATATAACAAGTATTCGGTAAGGTGGCGAAACCAATCATCAGTTAATGACACAATGGAAGCGAATGAATAAGCGACAAATCGAATGCCGACTAAACTACAGTAGGCGAGTAATATTTTTCCTGAGAAATGTTTAACATTAGATGAATATATAAAAAATGATGCCGCAATAAAGGCACAGCCAAAAATAAAGGCAGCCAAACTTTCTCGCAAGTAAAAACGATTAAAGACACTTTGACTATCAAAACCATACATTAATGTCGCTATAGCACCAAGCGACATTACCATGACGATACTTATATAAAGTAACTTAGCTGCTATTCTTTCCTGTTTTATCGCGCTATATATCCCCAACATCAAAAATAATAAATATAAATAATTACTGGTTTGCTGAACTAGCGTGATCGTTATGTCAACTAAGCTACCAATCTGTTGATCGTGAAAAATACTTTGGCAGGCCAGCGCTAATTGATTAATCGCTAGGGCTGATAAACTAAGCATCCAAAATTTAACGTATTGATGATTAAAGCCGCGATAATAAGCAGAAAGAAGTAATGCAAGAATAGTAAAAACAAGAGTTTCAGTAGAATAAATTAAGCTCTGGGTAAATGCCAGATCAACCATGAACACAACTCTTATAGAAAGTAAGTCCTGTTATTAAATAATGTTTTTTATCTAATTACAAGCGAGAGTTTACGCAATATTTATTTAACAACTATAGCGGCTTAGCTGTTGTACCTGTGTACTCAACCGTTATACTAGCTAATACAAAACGCTACTAGGAAAACTCACTATGGAATACAACACTTCAGAGTTATGTGATATCTACACCGATTTAGTCGATGTACTTGAGCCAGTATTTAGTAATTATGGTGGACGAAGTTCGTTTGGCGGAAAAGTTGTAACTATAAAGTGCTTTGAAAACAATGGCTTGATTTCAGAGGTTGTTGATACTGACGGTACAGGTAAAGTCCTTGTTATTGACGGAGGGGGCTCTACACGTCGAGCGCTGATCAATATTAATATTGCAGAGCTTGCGGCCAAAAATAATTGGGAAGGCATTATTTGCTTTGGTAGTGTTCGCGATGTTGACGCATTGGAAGATGTTGATATAGGTATTCAAGGTTTGTTATCAATACCCGTAGGGGCAAGCACTAGTGATATTGGTGAAAGCGATTTAGCGATCAACTTTGCTGGGGTAACATTCTTACCTGATGATCACATTTATGCTGATAATACTGGGGTAATTTTATCTCCAGAACCACTAGATATCGAATAAATGTGTCAATCAGCACTGTCAGTGCCTTACTTTCAGTAACAGACGAATAAATGGCGACATTTTTCGTCTGTTATTTTATTAGCAGCATTATTTTTTAAGACCGTACTGACTGTTGTGTTAAAAAAGTAAAAGTTAAAGCCACCATTAGCTTAAGAATCAAATAACGATCTTACCCGCCTGCATTAGTTGGCTAAGCGGGTTAACACCAAACTGATAACATAACTCTGCCGGTTGCTTAATATCCCAACAAGCAATATCAGCATCATAACCAACCGCGAGTTGCCCTTTACTATTTGCTAACCCTAAAGCTTTAGCACCATGGCATGTTACGCCAGCTAAAGCTTCAACAGGCGTTAACCTAAAAAATGTACAGACCATATTCAACATCAATTGCAAAGAGTTGATCGGCGACGTCCCCGGATTAGCATCTGTTGCAACAGCCATACTCACTTTATGCTTACGTAGTAATTCAATTGGTGGTAGTTGCGTTTCTCGTAAAAAGTAAAAAGCGCCCGGTAATAAAACCGCGGTCATACCTGCCGATTTCATCGCTATAACGCCAGCTTCATCGAGAAACTCAATATGATCAGAGGACAAAGCTTGATACTTTGCTGCTAATGCCGTGCCCCCTAAATTAGAAAGTTGCTCAGCATGTACTTTAACAGGTAAATGGTATTTTTTTGCCGCAGCAAATACTTGCTCTGTTTGCGCCAAACTAAAACCAATACCTTCACAAAAAACATCTACAGCATCTGCTAATTGCAAACTGGCTACTTTCGGCAACATATCCTCACAGACGAACTTAATATAATCATCAGCGCGGTCTTGGTATTCAGCTGGTAATGCATGGGCACCCAAAAATGTTTTCCTCACTGTTACGGGTAAGCTCTTTGCTAACTGCCCTGCTACTTGCAACATTTTTATTTCATTTTCGCTATCTAAGCCATAGCCCGATTTTATTTCTATTGTAGTGACGCCTTGCTGATGCATTGCAGCTAATCGCTTGAAAGCACTTTGAAATAATTCACTCTCGCTCGCGGCACGAGTTGCTGTAACGGTTGATATAATCCCACCACCCGCATTGGCTATTTCTTGATAACTTTTACCTTCAAGACGCATTTCAAATTCATTGGCACGATTACCACCAAAAACTAAGTGGGTATGACAGTCAACTAAGCCAGGCGTTAGCCAAGCTCCTTTTCCGTCAATCACTTGCTCTGCTTTATACTCAGAAGCCGATAAGTCACTCATCGTGCCTAACCAAGCAATTTTACCATTAGCAATCGCCAGCGCGCCGTTTTCAATTGCGCCATAGCTATTGCTGCCATCGCTCATGGTGGCGAGATTCACATTAATCCAAAGTGTTTGCCATTGTTGTGTTGTCATCGACATAAAAAATCCAAAGAAGTTGTTTTCAGCTACGCTTAAACATTTTCCGTATCCGGATAACGTTTAAGAAAGACATGACGGTTGCCAATAATTGGCACTCTAACTGATAGCAAATTAACAAGCAAGCTTGTATATACAACTCTTGACCTGATGATAAAAAAATGAGATTGTATATACAAGTTAAGTAGACTTTGCATATGTTGCAATATTAGGCATAACAATGACACAAGTAAAAACCGCTAAATACAATGTTATCAAACAATACATTTGTGAAAAAATAGAATCAGGTCAGTGGCTTGAACATAGTAAAGTGCCTTCTGAAAACGAGCTTACCGAACAGTTCTCTGTCAGCCGGATGACTGCTCGACGTGCTTTACAAGAGCTGACCGAACAAGGTTTATTAGTACGTTCACAAGGCTCTGGTACTTTCGTTGCAACATTTAAATCCCAATCTTCATTACTCGAAATTCGTAATATCGCCGATGAAATACACGAACGCGGCCATCAATATCATGCTGAGCAATTAAGCTTAAAAGCTGTTGAAGTAAGTGACGAAGTTGCTATTTTATTAGCGTTAAAACCTAATGATAAAGCTTATTTCTCTAGTGTACTACACTTTGAAAACAACGTGGCTATTCAATTAGAGCAACGATTTGTTAACCCTAAGTTAGTTTCACAATATTTAAGCCAAGATTTTACCCAAATTACCCCACATGAATACCTTTCTTCTGAAGCACCATTAACAGAAGCAACCCATGAAGTTGAAGCTATTATTGCCAGTAATGATGTTTGTGAGTTACTGAATATAAATAATGTCACCCCTTGTTTGCAGGTTAAACGTCGTACTTGGTCAAGCCAAGGAGTCGTCAGCTTAGCCATTTTGACCTCACCGGGAAATAAGTACCGCTTAGGTAGCCATTTAGTTTTTTAATCTTTGAAATGATGGGCGTTAACATGATGTTTAAATATGGTATCGACCTGTTAAATATTGATACCGTAAATGGTATTACTGGCGACAAAATCAAAGCCACTTGAACGGCAACTGGTCAGAAGTTTCTGACTGAGGTGGCCAATT
>TARA_R110002012_G_scaffold10961_1_pt1 | contig 10655 bp, 8 predicted proteins | sample TARA_R110002012 | Tara Oceans TARA_R110002012 (sample SAMEA4396515) | marine metagenome | biome: Westerlies Biome; feature: [DCM] deep chlorophyll maximum layer (ENVO:01000326); material: water (ENVO:00002006), including particulate matter (ENVO:01000060) such as... | depth 40 m
GTTAAAAAGTAATTGATTAATAAGAGAATTTATATTGTTATTTTTTCGCCTTTGGATTTATTGAAGGCATTTTGAACAAATTGGTAGAAATGATTTTCTACCGCATTTTTTACAATCTCCGCTCCTTACATTTTGGGTTCCTTTTTTCTCTCTTCTTGTGAAAAATGACATTTCGGATATTTCCTCATTTGATTGAATGACTATTTCTTCCTCGTTGTTGTCGCTTTCTTCGCTTTCCGCGTTTTCCCTTTCGTTGTCTACTTCTTCGCCATCATTTGCGAAATTGTCTTTATACATATTGAATTTATTAAATTGTGGTTTAGTCATTTTTTCATTATATTCACTTTTGAATTTCTCCGTTTCTTCATCATCATTGTTTATCTTCTTTGCTTGGTTCATTAAATACATAACCGATAATTTTTTCTTTTTACCGTCAATCACTTTATATTTTGGTTTCTCTTCCGTTCCAATTTCCATTCCGAATTCTTCTTTTAATAATTGATTGAATATTCCTTTAATTTGTTTTGAATTTTTAAAAGGTGTTTTGCTTGCTTTCAAATAACCTTCTTTTAACATTGTATTAATATGAATAGGGGTTAATTCTTCGTAATCTCCTTTTAATTTGTCAAAGTCAATCCCATAAAATTTATTATCAATATTGATTTTGTTATTTTCAATGAATCCCAATTTTTGAAAGAATTTTAATAGATGCTCCCACCGTTTAAATTTTAAGTCCATAAACTCGAATGGAGTATCTCCGCTATTTAATTTCTCATTTCTAAAATTTGCGTATTTTGTAAAGTCAAATTGAATCTCGTTTAACATTTGCTTAAACCCTCTTACACTTCCCAACTTTTGCCGTTCTCTTTGTTCTCCGTAGTGGTAATTAAAGAATTCTTGTTTATTGTGTTTTGAAATATCCGCTTTTGTATGTTCTTTATCGTAATTGTATTTTACATATTCTTTTATTTCATCCTCTTCAACTTGTATTTTATTAATGGATGTATCCTCGATTTTTGCTTTAATAGTTTCTTTTTCAAAATGTTCAATTTCTCTTATATCTTCATATTTCCAAGTTTCAATATTATTTAATAAGATTTCTTCTTCTTGTTCATTGTGTTTTTTGATGATGTTTTCTTCCTTTAAATATCTTTGGGCAAGACCCCTTAAACATAATTGGGAAATATTAGATTCTACTATATTATAAATATTGATATTGTATAGGAATTTTAACCAAGGGAAATTTTCAACGGTTTTTTCTTCATCTCCGAAAAGGGATTTTTTAAACTTGTATTCTATCTCTTCAACTCCTTTGAATGTTAAAGGCATATTTTTTGATTCAAAACCCTTGAATTTATCATTTAGACAAATATATATGTTTTTATCGGTAAACTCCCTTATTCTTTTGTGTGCTTGGATAGTATCTCTAAACATACAAGAACCCTTATTCACCGAATATATAAAGAGATTATCAAATTTATATAAGGGGTTATTATAACTAATCCCCGCCGTTATTGTTGGTGTATAAATTAATAATTGGCATTTTTTCCAACCTTCATTCACATTGAATTTTAAGGGTAAAGGGTTTTTGCTATCATAACAAAGAATATCGAAATTGCCTTTTGTTGCCTCTTCTTTTATCTTTTGGCACAAGGTATAAGAACCACAAACAACAACGCACCTTTTGCCGGTTTTTAATGTGTCAATGATTCTTTTTGTAAATATTCCCTTATTGTCCGTATCAATATATGTTCTTTGCTCGTATTTAAAATTGTTCTTTAAATAAAGGCATTTTTTCTCTTTGATTTCTTCTTCTCCGATTATATCTTTTAGGAAATCAAAACTCCTTTTTGATAAGTAAGCATCCATTAATAAAATTCTTTTAGAATAACTAACTAATTGCTTTATTTTGTTTGCCCCTTCAATTGGGTTATTTTTAATAAACATTTTACCCATTAAATTATTGGTGATTGTTTCGCTTTCATCAATGATTATTAAATCGTATTTTTCCCTTACATATTGGATACTTTCCACACTACAAATAACCCTATTATAATTAGTTAATTTGCTCTTGTCTTCAATTTCTAAATAGTTTTTAAATCCGAATTCCTCAAAATCACTCGCCATAGCACAAGAAAACGCCCTTTTACAACTAAAATATAGTATACTTTTATAGTTTTGTTTATCTTTGAATATTTGTTTTAAAGAATAACTTTTGCCGGTTCCCATAGGAGATTTAATAGAAATTATATTGTATTTTTTAACATTTTCAACCATATTGAATTCTTCACATTCAATAAACCTTGAATTAATTTCTAATAATTCGCTTTCAAAAGTTGGCATATCATCGAATAATACCTCGTATAATGATGAGTTATTATCCATATTTTTATTATAGATTTTAGCGATATTATAAAGGGTTTTCCACCCATAACCGCGATTTATATTGTGCTTTTCGTATTCTTCCTTTAATTCTTCCTTTGTTGTTGGTTTATAATTGCTTGTCCATTTTGCCCATTCTTCCAATCCTTCTTCGCTATTTTTAGTAATTTTGCTTATACAATAACCAATTAATTTCCATAGTTGGCGAGATACTTTGGAATTATTAGGGATACTATCCAAATAATAAGATAAACCATCTTTTTTATTGCCTTTTACCTTTGATAATTTATAATTGACACCAATTGCCGAAATATATTCTTTGATGATGATTGCTTCATCAAATTGAAAGGATACCTTTTGACCGTTGGCACACTTAAAAACTTTCTTTTTATCGCTTATATCTTTGAATTGTTCCACATTGTAATATTTAATATTTTCAGTGTTTAATTGTGTAATTAAGAACTCTTTTAATGTATCTTTTTTATTGTAAGGGAATTGTTTGATTTTCTTAAACGCTTTTGTTTGATATGGCAATTTAAATGCTTGATTTTCTTTGTATGGTTGAAAATCTAAAATACCATTTCTTAAACATTCGTATTTATCATTTGTAATAACTAAGTAATTTAAATTTGTAAAATATTTTTTGGCATCATCCATATTACGGAAATAAAAACCGTTATTAATAACAATATGAAAGGAACATTTAATATAATTGTCTTTTGTCCCTTTACCATAGGAAACGCTCATATATTCCGTAATATCAAATTTTAAAGTATCTTTAATTAATTCTTTTAATGTTTCTAATGTTTTTTTATCATCATCAATAGAAATAAACCTTTTATCAATATCAAAATACATCTTAAAAGGGTTTTTAGTATCAATTATTTCAAATAAATGGTTGTTTGTTTTCCATCCGATTTTTTCTAATTCATTATAGTTAAAATTTCCGTATTTTGTATATGTTTTGTTTCCGCATTCTTCATCATATTTGATTGTATATTCTCCTTGCTTTTTGCTTTTAATTGCTTCTTTCAATGGTGAAATATACTTATTTTCTTTCTTTAATGTCTTCATTTTTTCTTTATTAGCGATGTTATAAAACATTGTTTTATTAAAATATTTACCGCTTTTTACGTTTGAAGTAGTCATAATTGCTTTTATATTGGTTGATGTAGTATTCATTTATATATAGTAATAATAGACTTTTTTTAAGTTGTTTTAATTTAATTGTTTTATTTGATTTGAGATAAAACCCCAAACTAAATTCAATTTTATTTTTTGGGTAAAAAAAAATCGATTTTTTTTTTAAAGGGAAAAAGCAACCTTTTAAAAGGAAAACTCAAAAACTAATGGGAAAAAGCAACCTTTTTGGTAAAGGGCGAACTGCCAATTTTCTTCCATTTTTAAAAAAAAAAATTTTTTTTTTTAATTCATTGGAGAAAAGCAACATTTAAAAGGAAAAAAGCGGAAACTAACTTTTTTCTTTAGAATATTTAACTTTATACCTTTAAAAATTTTAAAAGGGAAAAAGCAATATTTTTTAACATACCTTACCTTTGAGCATGGTTATCTCATTGGAAAATTTCAATATTTTAAAAGGAAAATTGAAAAATCAAAAAAAATCCATATATAATGTTATACAGGGGTTATAATATAATGTTATACAGGGGGTATTAAATGCTGTTATACAGGGTATGCTTTTCTCTGTATACTAGGTATTCTCTGTTATACAGGGGTATTAAATGCTGTTATACAGAAAGCAACCAACATTCAATTTTATTGACTATATAGTCAATGAATCTGATAGTTGGTTGCTTTTTAGATTAGGATTTTTTATAAAAAAAAAATATAATTAGTAAGTATAAATAAAATGGTTGTTGAAGAAGATATTTTTAATAAAGAGGTTGAAGCAGTAGTAAAGAAACCTAAACGGAAATTAACAGAAAAACAATTAGCAAACTTAGCAAAAGGTAGAGAACGAATGAAATTAAAGAGAGAAGAAGCAAAAAAGAACAAGGATGTTAAAGCAGAGAAAAAACAGATTAAAGAATCAGACAAAGTGGCAAAAATCCAACAGAAGAAAAAAAAAGTAGACTTTAAAGAAAAAAGACGAACTTTAAAGGAGATTAACGAAGAAAAAGAACAGCAAATACTACAGAGACTACAGAAACAAGATGAAAACAAGAAACAGAAGAAATCAGCAAGAATGGATTTGTTCACATCTTTGAAGGTAAAATGTTTAAACAAGGCACAGAACGTGAATGAATATAATGAAATAAAGGAAGCATTAGACGGAATAGATGAGGAAACCTTACACAACGATGATAAATTGAAAAAATATGCTTTAAATGTTATGTCCCCATATATAAAGAAAAAAACAGATAAAATAGAAGAGGAAAAAACAGAGGAAAAATAAATCTAATATTATAATATAATATAGGAAAATGTCTAAAAAATGTAAACTTAAAGCAAACAATAAAAAGAAATCAAAAGAGGATTTGTCCATTTATCCAATTAAAATTGATGATGATAAATTAAATAACGGTGGAGATGGCAACCATTACCCTTTAAATAATCCAGTTCACCTTCATTTAATATGTGGAAGGGTAAAATCTGGAAAATCTCTGTTAATGAATAATCTTTATTTATCAGGTAGATTTTATGGGGATGAATACAAAACTAAAATTTTAATTAGTTCTACAGCACATAATGATGCTATAAATAAATATATGCTTCAAGATTTTGATTTTATATTTACAGATTACACAGATGATTTATTAGAAGAAATATTAGATATTATAAAACAAGATGAAGGAGATGGCAGATTTTTGATTATATTTGATGATATGATTAATAGTGGTCAAAACTTTAAACGTGCTGGTAAAACAGATTTATTAACACAGATTATAACAACATACAGACATATTGGAAATGGAGAATTTGAAGGAAAATTGGCAATTTGTATGGCGGTTCAATACTTTAAGCACCTTTCACCCATTGCTAGAAATAATTGTTCTGGTTATTATATTATGGGGCATTTTCCAGAAAGTGAAATTAAGAAAATGTCAGAAGCATTAAGTATATTTGGAAGAGAAAATAAGGGATTTATTGATATTTATAATCAGAGCAGAAAAGAACCCTATGATTTCCTTTACTTATCCGTAGAACATATGGAAGCAAGGCGAAATCACGATGATTTATTATGGAGCGAAACAGGATTTCATTTTGACAGAGGGAATGGAAAAGGCGAAATAAAACAGGATGTTGATTTAGAAAAAGAAAAAGAAAAAATTGAAAATAAAAATAGTAATAAATAATATATTAAAATTAAACTATGTCTTATTTTTCGGCAATGAGTCAATTTCAAGATGCTAACTCTGCTATACAGCAACATTCCCAAGATATACAGAAGGAAGCGAAAGACGCTAAGGCACAAACAATGGATGAAAAATTTAAAGCAGTTGACGGTATGTTAGGTCAAGTGGGTGGGGGTTTAACTGGTTTGAGCGGTGGTTTTCACGCTGGAAGAAAAATGTATAAAAAATATAAAACATTACAGAAAACAGCAAAAAATTTAAAGGCAAAAGCACAAGCAGTTAAAGATAAAGCAACAAACGGACAACAAAATTCAAACAAAGATAATGAGAACGTGGACAAATCAGATGACCCAGGGAAAGCAAATGGACAGGAAGACGACAAAACATCTACTACAGAAACAAACGACCAAGCATCCCAAGGAAACAGCAATGATTTAAATAGTAAAAGTGCCACAGATGATAGCAAAAGCAGTAGTGGCGGAGATGTTGAAAGTAAAGGAGATAACAGCGGAAGTAATACAGTTGATACTACACAACAGAGTAGCGGAGCAAGTGGAGATAGTAGCGGAGCAAGTGGAGATAGTAGCGGAGCGAGTAGTGGAACAAGCACAACAGAAACGGAAACGCCATTAAAAGAAGGACAATTCAGTAGAAGTGAACAAACAAGTGGCGATAATACAGCATTAGGCGGAACACAAGATACAAGCGATACATTCGGCGGTGATACTGGGTCATTACAAACACCAAGGAGTTTAGGTGGTTCAGTAGTAAACACACCACAGCAAGCACCCCCAACTGTAGACACACCAGCACCGAGCACGGCACCAGCACCAGCACAGACAAGCGGAACAGCAACAAACGGTGTTGGGGATTCTGCTGTTGATTCCGCAAAATCTGCCGTTGACGGTGCTAGTCAATCCGCCCAAAACAGTTTAAATGCTGTTAAAAGTGGAGGACAAGACGCTTTAAATGCTGGCGGGGATGCTTTAAATGCTGGTAAAAGTTTAATTAACCAAACAGCATCAAAAGTAAGCGACGGAGCGGACAAAGCAGTTGATTTTGCTAATCAGTTCAAAAGCAATTTAGCAAATAAGGTGTCAAGTGCTGTTGAGGCAGGGGCGGATGCTGGCGAAGATGCTTTATCTGCTGTTTCAACAGTGGCGGATTTCCTCGGACCAATTGGCGAAGTAGTAGGTGCCGGAATAGCATTGGGTAGTGTTTTTCACGATTTATTCGGAGGTTCTGATTCTGACTCAGCACAAAAGCAAAAAACTAATATTACAGGTGGTGCTGGTGTTTCAACAACTTCAATGGCAACTAGTCAAAATCAAAGCAATACAGTTGGAACTTTAGTTTAAAGATTGGTTATTTGGACAAATTGTTTTTTTTCTATTTGTAAATGTTCAATTTCAATTTCAATATCTTTTTCTTTATTTATAATACAACAGCAAAAATAACATCTAATTTTTTTAATAACATTTTTCATTTTTTTTTTGTTTAATAGAAATAATTTAGAAAATATTTATATTTATACTTTATATAAAATGAATATTAATTTAGTTTCACCGTCTACCAATGGAAATAACTTTGTTGTAAGATTCAAAGAAGATATTATAATACCAGAAAGAAGCAAAGTGTATTTAAATTTTGCTAGTTTATCTAGGGAAAATGACATTGAATTATTTGAAGACCAAAAAATAACATTTCATATATCTGAAGGAGATGTAAGACCAAGTTTACTAGAAGATACAAACGTAGATACTAAAAACCATTTTTTTTTAAATGCCGAGGAGTCAGTCTCAATTCCCGCTGGTTCATATAATTATCAACAACTATTTAATTTAATAACAAAAAACCTTAATATACAAATTAATGACCCTAACGATTCAAACTGTAAATTATATAGGGCAATTGCTATTGCTGATGTAGACAATACAGACGCCCAAGTATCAAGGGGAGAAGTTGATTTTTCATTAGGTTTAATTAGAGATAAAACCTCAAATGGTGCCGAACAATATACGCCTTTTACTATTAATACATCGCACAGTTTAAATTGTAGTATAGATGCTAACGGAGATTTAGGAAGTTATATAAAAACAAGCGATGATGCTGTTATTAGAAGTGGGGGAGGCAATAAAGGGGTTGGTTCAACCGCGACAAGTTCTTTTAAAAATTTTGATGGTGGAGAACCAGACAAAGTGGTTGGTAGTTATACAAATATACCAATGATTGGAGGCAGTGGAACTGGTTTAAAATTAAATGCTGATGTATCAGAACACGGTTCAATTGATGAGTTAAATGATTTTGATTTAGGAACAAATGACAAAACCTTAGGAACGTATACAAATGTAGATGCCGTTGGTGGGACTGGGACTGGAGCAAAATTTGATTTTACCGTTGTTGCTGGTTTTCCTACAACAATTGTAGGAACCACACAAGGAACAGCAGATAAAACCGCTGATGATTTTACTGACATTACAGTTAGTGGAGGGACTGGAACTGGAATTTTAATAAATTTTACCGTTAGTGCTGGTGGAGCAATTGATTTTTCAACGCTTTCTTTGTCTGGAACAAATGATGCTGGGATGCTTGGCGGTTATACTCTCAATGATGTTTTAACTATTCCGAACGACCAAGGAATAGGAGGCACGGCAGATACAACATTTACAATTACAGCAGTTGGAAATAATGTTTTATTTACATCAATTGTTTTATCAGATGATGGGAGGGGATATGAAGAATTTGACGAATTAACATTGGTAGGTGGAGGCACAGATGATACAACGATTGATGTATCAACTTTAAATACACATATTGACCCTTTAACAATTACAATCGCTAGTATTGGTGATGGATACGCCGTTAATGATACTTTAACTTTCCCTAGTGCTACAATTGGAGGGACTCAAGATTCAACCATTCAAATTAATAAATTAAATCAAGGTGCTGGTTCCCAACTGTTTGACAATTACGCTATTTCAAATGAAAAATATTTCCACGCTGGATATGATGACGACACAGTAGTTGGAAAATTAAATATTATTAAATGTAGAAGTTTGAAAACTTTAGGGGATATGATGGCGGAAGGCGGATGTATACAAGTTGGATTATATAGTGAAAATGTAGCATTTGGTATAAGTGATACTGAGGGAAACTATCCAGCAAATTCATCAAAAAGAACAAAAGATATATACCCAACCGTTGGAAATCAGCAACTATCACAGAATGGAAATAATAGAATTCCAAGACAATTACCAGCAAATGATTTTAGCAGTGGAACACGTAATATGGGTATGTTTTTTAATGTTTCTATAGATTGTAGAGGGTCAAATGCTACATCACCAAAATTGAAAGTATGGGGAGCAAGTAAAAATAGCGGAACACCTAATAGTTATATTGGAAGAGGTCTTCATACTTGGACTTCTCAGAATCAACAAATTAACAAAATGTATTCTTTATTAGGTCAAAGTTCAAGAGGATTAGATTTATTAAATATTGCTGGGGTTTCACAAGGTCAACCAGTTAGTATTGGTATTCAAACATATTATGAAATGGACGATTTAAACTCTAAGAAATTATATTTTAGAGTTATTAATTTATTAAGTATAGATTACAACAAGGGATTAAATGAACAAAAAGCAAGCATTTTATATGATAGTAAAGCAGACAATATGATTCCTTCTTTCTTTCCAGATACATTTTCTTTAGCAACGGACAATACAGTTATTGATTATGCCACACCAGCAGTAAATGGAGCATACGGTGTAAATATACACACACAAGGCACAGCAGATAAAACAACTGGACATATTAGACACCAAGCAATAACAACATCAAATAGTGCTAATGGAACAGGATTGATACTAGATTATGATATTATAGCAGGTGGAATAGATTTTACAACTATAAAAGTTGTTAATTCTGGCACACAATATGCCGTAGGAGATATAATAACATTTCCAGCACACGGAGGAAGTGCCGATACAAAAGGCACAATAAGTTATTTAGGCAATGCTTCTAGATTTAATAAAATAAAAAGTCAATATCCATTTAACGTTATGTGTGGAGCAACAAAAAAAGATGATGGTTGGGAATCAATCCAAATTCCATCAATTCCAGAACAAACACCGAATGCTCCTAAAAAACCAGTTGGTTTACTATATAAATATCAAATTTCAGCAACAGAAGAAATAGCAAGATATTTAAACATACATACGGCAGAAGATAGAACAAATGGATTTGAAAGGGTATTATATCCCAATACATCAGACGCTATGAACCCTAATATTATTCATTTAGATGGAATAAACTTGGATTGGAGAAATGAAAGTTATTCTGTTTATTTAAAAGAATTACCAATTAAAAATTATAAAAATAATGATAAAATCTCAAATGGCGGATTTTCAAAAAATATTCTAGCAAATCTACCAGTTCCCTTTAGCGATGGTCAAGCATTCCAAACAAAAACAAAAGCAATGATAACTGCTGTATACAAACCAAACTATCAAATTATATCTAATCTTTATAATCAAGAAACAACAGTTAATAAATTTAGTTGCGAAATAAGAAAATTAAGAACGGATAGACCAGCAACAGAAATACAAAGAAGTGTTATTAACTTTACTATAGTTCCACCTGATGATTATAAAGAGAATTTAAACTCTGCTACTAGTTTATTATGATTAAGAAAAAAAGAAAAAAATTAACAAAAACTTTTATTTTCAAATTTAGAAGAGAATATAAAAAAATATTGTATAATAATAAAAGACAATGGAAAAAAGAAAAGGTAAAAGGATTTTAAAAATCCCACTTTCACTTAAACAAGAAAGTAAAAACGAATGCTTCCGAAGTTTAAATACACCAGAAGCAACTAGATGTATTAAAGCGGAAAAGAAAATAGATTTAGAAAAAATATTTATAAAAGGTAAAAAAAAAATAAATAAATAAAGCAACAAA
>TARA_R110002012_G_scaffold123300_3_pt1 | contig 10654 bp, 10 predicted proteins | sample TARA_R110002012 | Tara Oceans TARA_R110002012 (sample SAMEA4396515) | marine metagenome | biome: Westerlies Biome; feature: [DCM] deep chlorophyll maximum layer (ENVO:01000326); material: water (ENVO:00002006), including particulate matter (ENVO:01000060) such as... | depth 40 m
CAGACACCAGGCGGTAAAGAGGATCGCACCAAGCCCCGTCAACGGCAGCATTATTTTACTGGTGAGTGTATCCAGTAAATCAAATACGCCCATCCCGAACATCAGCGGCTCGCTCCATACGTTGAACGATAACAGCGCTGCAATACCCAGTAGCCAAGCACCTACACCGGCAACGATAGTAGCCATGACGCGGCTTAACGGCGTACGTTCCTCGACGAATTCCACGACAGGTTCAAGCAGTGATATGGCTGACGTGAGCGCCGCAAACGTCAACAGCAAAAAGAACATCAAACCCAGTAAGGTGCCGCCATCGATATTGCCAAACGCCAGTGGTAGGGTGACGAAAATCAGCCCAGGACCCGAGGCGAGATCAAGGTTATTAGCGAACACGATAGGGAAGATGGCTAACCCGGCGCCCAACGCGATGACGGTATCCATGATGATCACCGTGCGCGCGGTTTGCAGCAGGTTGATGTCTTTGCCCAGATAAGAGCCATAGGCCATCATGATGCCCATACCCAATGACAGGGTAAAGAAAGCGTGGCCCAGCGCGGCTAACACGGTATCGGCGCTCAGCTTGCTCCAGTCCGGGTTGAACATATACGTCAACGCTTCACCAAAGTGCCCAGTCGTCATGCCGTAACCGATCAGCACTACCAGCAGCAGCGCGAGTACCGGCATCAAAATGCGCACAGCGCCTTCCAGGCCTTTGGTGACCCCACGGGCGACAATGCCAATGACCAACAACATAAAGGCCGAGTGGCCTACCAGCAGCAAGCCTGGGTTACTTAGCATGCCATTAAACAAGGCGCCAATCCCGTCGGCGTCTTGGCCACTAAATGTACCGCTGACTGAGTTGACGGTGTAATAGAGAGACCAGCCGCCAATCACGCTATAAAACGATAAAATCAAAAAAGCGCCGATAATGCCGCTGATGCCCACAATGGCCCAAATGCCAGGTTGATTAGCTGTGCGGGCCAGCTCCGACATGGTGCTGGCGGGGTTCTTCTGCCCGCGCCGCCCTAATAGCCACTCTGAAACCAGAATAGGTAAGCCAATAACCGCGATACACAGTAAATAAACAAAGACGAAAGCAGCGCCACCGCTTTCACCCACCATATAGGGGAATTTCCAGATATTCCCTAAGCCAACCGCTGAACCAGCGGCGGCTAGCACAAAGGTCATTTTCGATGACCATTGCGCATGTGCAAGCTTCGCCATATATCACCCATTGAGTCGATTGTTGTGTATCAGTCGCTGCGTGACGCATTAGCCACGCAAGTTTTGGAAAATCGAATTATTGCCAGCGTACTTTTCCAAAAGTAAGCGCAATTTATCTGATCGACCACAAGCATGCCAGTTAACGTGCCTAAATAAGCAGACTAAAACAGTTGGCTTTGCTTCTCACCAGGGAAGCGGTTAAGGGGAGGTAACTGAGCCTCGGTCGCCAGCGCGTTATAGAGTAAACGTGCCATCTCGGGAGACTCGCGGTTATCAGCGGTATGCACAAATAAGAAAGGGGTTTTCCCCTGACTTATCCACAGCTTTAAGCGTGCCTTCCAAGCCGAGAAGTAGTCCTTGTTAATCGTTTTGTCAATATGGCCAATGAAGCGAATTACCGGATATTTTGCCGTGGAAAGCACGTGTAGCGGTAGTTTCGGCTTTTCTTGCTGGGCATGGGCCAAGCCGATATGACCATTTGCCGGAGTGGAAAAGACCGGACGCACGTCGAGCATTACGCGGTTGGCCGAATAAGTTATCAACAGGCGGTTAAGCGCCGTTTCGGCGGTTCCTTTGAGGAAAAAATCAGGATGACGTACCTCTACTGCACAAGGTAAATGACGTGGCCAAGCAGCCAGCAGTGCCTCAAGCTGCGGGAGCTCTTGAGGGCCAAAATCTCTTGGTAATTGAACCATGGTCGGACCAAGCCGGTCGTGAAGCGGTGCAAGCGCGGCTAAAAATGCCCATGCCTCTTCTAAACGCGTTAGCCGTTGGTCGTGGGTGACGCTGGCAGGTAATTTAAAACAAAAACGAAAGTGAGAGGGCGCTTGGCTTGCCCAGGCGGCAACCGTCGCCTGCTTTGGAATACCGCTATAAAACGTGGTATTGCCTTCAACGCTTGAAAATACTGTCGCGTAATCACTCAATAGCTCTGTTTTGGCATGACGCGGATAAAAGCTGCCTAGCCAGTCCTGATTGGCCCACATGGGCAACCCTAGATATAGCGGAAGTGTCATGAAGCCAGCCTGCGTGCATAAGATAAAGGCATTAATGTAACAGTTTTGGCATCCTGCTCCAGGCTGGTTTTATAGTCTGTATCAAATGGGTTTTATATATAGCAAGGCGCGGAAAATGTGGAATTCATTCGTCACTAATAGCGCTACCATTAGCTCTACTAGCAGGTAATGCCCATTAATTCTCAGGATTGCGCCAGCCAACAGCAGTTTGAACAGGCCTTGGGGAGTCGTGTGATTGATGAGATCGAGCTTTATACTCAGCGCCAGGAAGCATCGCTTGAACAGGCGCTGGCGCAGTTGGTGGGTTAAGTGATAGAACGGGCAGGAACAGCATTTCATGTCCCCTTACATCAAGGTGAAGATAAGTATGAGTCAAGGAAAGGTATTAGTGCTTCATGGCCCGAATCTAAACTTATTGGGTAGTCGCCAGCCAGAGATATATGGCTACACGACATTAGACGATGTGAATAACATGCTGCGAGAGAAAGCGGTGATGGCCGGTTGGGACATCGTCTGCTGGCAAAGTAATCATGAAGGCGCATTGATTGATGCTATTCATGCCGCGCGTTTAGATGGCACCCAAGCCATTATTATTAACCCGGCTGCCTACACGCATACTTCAGTGGCTATCCTGGATGCCCTCAATGCCTTTGACGGTAAAGTGATTGAGGTGCATTTATCTAACGTCCACAAGCGCGAATCCTTCCGCCACCACTCCTATGTCTCGCTGCGTGCCGATGGCGTGATTGCGGGATTGGGCGTTCAAGGCTATCGGGCGGCGCTAGAGGCGGTGATGGCGGAGATTAGTTAATATGACGCCGTATTTGCGCTATTTTATTTTGTAAAACAGGCAAATATGAGTGAATCAACGTATCAAGATCGACCCGGGCAGCATTAGTACTAATATTGATTGCGCCCATTAAGTGTTGTTTGGCGTCATAAACGGGAACAGCAATGGAGCGCAAGCCGGAGTCAAGCTCCTGGTCGGAAATCGCATAGCCTTGTTGTCGTGCTTGAATTATCTGGCGGCGTAGTTCTTCGACGTCAGTCACTGTTTTATCGGTGTAGGTCTCCAGCACAACCGATGATAAAAAATGATCAAGATCCGTATCGTTGAGCTGGGCCAGTAGCATACGTCCCATGGAGGTATGTGCGGCAGGGAGTCGGGTGCCCACCGATAGCGTAATCGCCATCAAGCGATGCTTGGCCGCCGAGCGGGCAACATAAATGACATCGTTGCCATCCAGTACACCAAGCGATGAAGATTCTCCGGTTTCAGCGGTAATATCTTCCAGGTGCTGCTGAATGACATCCCGGTAGTTATTGGCCGACAAAAAGGCATAGCCGAGCTGAAGCACTCGAGGCGCCAGTTCAAAGTAGCGCTGTTGCTTACGCACATACCCTAGGGCATGAAGAGTAAGTAAGAATCGCCGAGCCTTTGCCCTGTTCATCCCCGTCCGCGTGGCTACTTCGCTCAACGTCATACGTGGATGCTCATGGTCAAATGCCTGTATCACCTCTAACCCACTTGCAAGTGCGGTAACAAAGTCGCGACTGTCTTCGCTGAGCATTTCTTCCTGCATTGTTTTACGGTCCAATTTTCAAGGTCGGTTATAAAAGAGTAACGCACGAAGTTCGTTAAGCGAACTAAGGTGTTTAAGCATGACCATTGACGGCCGGGTTAAGCGCTAGCTCGCGTTGTGTTACCCGAGTTATCACCTTACCATCAGGTTCGTATTGCGAACAGTTGTACATTTATCTAATGACGGTTGGTGCCTTTTACCGCAGAGACTTATTTATAACCAGTGGCTTTTTAAGGTCTCTTTGTAGGCAAACTAGGCGACGACGGTGGCCCATTGGAGTTCAAGAAAGCAGTAAGTGTTGGCGCGTTTGCTACCCTACTTGGCGGCGCGATTTAAAAGCACGAAGCGAACGGTTATCAAGGTCGTACCGAATAACCGACTACGCTATTTTATCCTTGCCTTGGTCATGACCGTCAACACGATGTTGATACATGTCGGTTGGGTGGAGGTGATGGTATCGCCAAGGGGATATGAATGTGTTTGAGAGCAAAGCCAACGAGTAACTATTGGTTGGTTAAAAGTAAGGAGCGAGCCTGTTGCGGAGCTGTTCGCGGTAGGTATCTGTCGGGATGCGGCTATTAGCTAGGGCGTTTTCCAATAGTGCTTTGCGCTTTTTTGAGGAGGTAGGCAGCGACTTGACGTGCGTGTCAATCCAGACCAATTGTTGCTGTTCATCGATTAACAGATTATCAAGATGCAGGTCGCGGTGATAATAGCCTGCGTTGGCGAGCTGGATTATCTGTAAGCTCAATGTATCGATAAACGCATGGCGCCCGGCCTCATCCAGCGTTTCAAAATAGGTACTACCCGTTAGACAATTGCCCATATGCTCCATGGCATATAATGAGCCTAAAGGGTTCAGAAAATTAAGCGCCACCCCGTAACAGCGCACAGCTACCGTGTGTTGTCCTAACTGTTCCAATATGCGGCGGCTGGTAAATTCTTTATGCGCATCGAAGGAGCCCGCCAAACGCTTGGCAATGATATCGCGTCCCAGCCAGCGCCAAAAATCATCTTTAGGCGAGTATTTATCCCGTACCAGCTTAAACAGCGTGCTTGATTTGGGTTGAATGTAAAAGTGACTGCTGGCGTGACGATCCAGGTGAGGCAGCGGCTTTAACGTTTGCAAGCTTAAAGATGGCTCTGTTTGAGCCCGGTGTATCAAGTACCAGTAAGGTTTTTCTGGAAACAGGAAACGCTGTAACTTCTTATACATTGTTAAACTCTATTGTTTAATAGCAATTATCAGGGTTGTTACATAACGTTGTGAATGAGGAAGCACCTTAGCTGTCGCCTAAGGCGCTTCCTCATTGACATGCTATGACTGATACTTGAAAAACCACGTAAAGTAAGTCGATTCTGCGACCGATTCAAACAGTTCGAGGCGATCGACCATTAAGGCTTCATCGTATTGGTATAGGTTAGCTGGCGCTTAAATTCCAGATGAAGTCGCTCAAACAGACGTTGCTACGCGCTTCTGAAACTTGATTGCTGAGATACTAGATTAAGGCGCGTGCGGCTAATTTCAAGTTTTGAGCGGGAGCATCACGATTTGGCTGCGTGCGATAATGCCTGCATTCACGGTTTTGACTTGCTCCTCGCGATACCGTCGCCCATGCTCTTTATTGGCAACGTAGCCCCCAGTATCAGTTAAAGTGTAACGTGAGGAATAGCGAAGAGATGGCAAAATTCTTTCAAGAATTTCGAGAGTTTGCGGTAAAAGGCAATGTCGTCGATATGGCGGTGGGGATTATTATTGGTGGCGCTTTCACGCTGATTGTGCAGAGTTTGGTCAGGGATGTGATGAATCCTGTGATTGGACTATTGGTAGGCGGTATCGATTTCTCTCGGCTGTTTTTCGTGTTGCGTGAGGGGAGCGTGTCGGCGCCTTATGCTACTCTCGCCGAGGCTCAGGCGGCAGGGGCTGTGACGCTCAACCTTGGGTTGTTTTTAAATGCAGTCGTGAGTTTTACGATTGTAGCCTTGGCCGTGTTCATGTTGGTGAGAGCCATCAACCGCTTGAAGCGAGAAGAGGTGGAAGCACCCAAAAGCCCCGTCGAGAAAGCGTGCCCTTACTGTTTTATGACCGTACCTATCAAAGCCACTCGTTGTGGGCACTGCACCTCAGACTTGTCCGCCCCCAGAGAAGCCTGAAATAACTACTCTGACTACGTTACTGTCTTAATGCTGTTTTAATCGACTATATCATCAAAAAGGGTGCCCAACGGGCACCCTTTTTGGTTGCAGCGGCGTTTGCTTAACTACGCTTTTTAGCCACTTTTTTGGGGCTTTCGCTGTCGCTTGAGTCGCTGGGTTGGGGTAATGAAGGCAGCGATTTGGCCAGCATTTCAACGCTGTGTCGGTAGTAGAGCTGACTCTTGTTATGCTCGCCAAGGCTTGCATAAAGGCGGGCCAGCTCAGCACATACCACACCGTTGGGACGCTGGCGTTGGCTAGCTTCAAAGTATTCCTGAGCTTTTTCCCACTTGCCTGTGCGCAGCGATAGACGACCACACGCGAGTAATAGCTCGGGATCATTGGGGCGCTCCTGAAGCCATTTTTCGGCTTTCACGAGTTGACGTCCCGCGTCCACATTCAGCAGGCCATAACGTGTCACCAAGCGAGCGTCCCAATGATGATCCAGCGAATGATTTATCAAACGCTCGGCAATGGGCTCTTCATTCGCTTGAATTAACGCTTCGGCGTAGAGCACTATCAGCTCTGTATTGCCGCGTAGATAATCCGGCATATCGGCCCAAAGACTACGAACTCGCTCGATATCGCTGGGGTTTTGCGCTTCAAATATAATCAGCTCGCGGTAGGCCTTGAACTCTAGCTGCTCGCGCTCCTGCTGAGTGATTAATTTTTGCGATGCTAGTCGTGGAATTAAGCGCCGTAGCCCTTCCCAGTCGTTAACACTCAAGTGCACTTGCTTGAGTAGCTTGAGTACTTGAGGGTGGTTGGAGAGCTTTTTATCGAGTCGATTAAGGATCGCCAATGCCTCTTCCGGCTGCTGGCGCTCAATCATCATTTGCGCCTGCATTAAGCCTACTGCGGTGTCGGCACCCTCAGTGGTTAGTTGGGCTTGATTAAGATGCTCCTGGGATTTGGTATGGTGGCCTTGGTAGTGGGCCGCCAGCGCTGCAGAAAGGTAGTTGACCAACGGCGTGCTGGAATCATCAGCAGCGTTAGCCAAGGTTTTTTCGGCTTTTTTCCAACGTCCTTCCGTTAAGGCCACCAAGCCGCGCTGGGTGCGCTGCATGGCACGCCGATTGCGCGCACGGCTATTCCAGCTACGAAAGCGCCCCACAGGACGAATAATGCCGCTAAGTAAGCGCAGTACAAAATGCAGCACAATAAAGGCCACAAATAGCAGCACCAGGCCAAACCAGAACGAGGTTTGTATTGATGAGTCACCTACCCGAACGAGCCAGTAGCCGGGCACCGACATCATCAGGTGCCCAAACAGGGCCCCGACGGCCAGCCCTGCGACAATGAGGAGAACAAGTTTTCTCATGCATCACCTCCGCTTTGGCCACGCGTCTCATAGCGGTTGTCGATAAAGCGCTCAAGCTCCTGCTGAGAAGCACTGATATCCGGCAATTCCGCTTTTACCTGCGCGTCTTGAAGCTCTTGAAGACGCGTAATAACGCTTTGTGTCGCTTCGCGAGAGGTATCGTAGTAGTCATTTAGTAACTGTAGTGCCTTGTCGATGCTCGCCTCGTACAGCTTGGGCTCTTCGTTGAGCAGCGCCAACTGAGACTGTTCCAATACTAAACGTATACTTTGACGCAGGTAGGCCTCTTGCTCGGGCGTCATGAGCCCTTCCAGCGCTTCATCGTGGTGACGAATCACGACGAGGTCTTTGAGTTCTTCCCCGAAGCGCGCTAACTGGCGCTGGAAGGTGCCGGTGGGTGGCTCTTCGATGCCGGAGGTAACCGCGCGCGCTTCAATTTCTTGTGAAAGGCGCAGGTTGGAAATACGCTCCTGCTGGGCGTTAAGGGCCAAGTAAAGGCCGGTGCGATCAATCTGTGGTACGGCATCAAGCGCTGCAAGCTCATTGGCAATTGCTTGGCGCACGGGCGTTAACGCCGGGTTGTCGGCCTCTGCCAACCGTTCATCGGCGGTGCGCAACAGCGCAGCAGCACCTTCAACATCGCCTTCAAACTGCAGGCGCTGGTTGGCTAAACGTAGTAGGTAAGCAGCTTCAGCATGCAGCCATTCGCGCTCGTCGGTGTCCTGCGCTTGAGATAGCTGATCAAGCACTTGCCCCAATGTCTCATCGACATCACTGCGATAACTTTCAAACTCACTGCGTAATTCGTCGAGTGCGCTTTGCAGCGCTACGTCACGTTCCTCTTCACCGCTATCCAGGCGCGAGGCCAGTTCGTCGACTGCCTGTTGAGAGGCCGTATTGTCTGTCTGTTGCGCCAGTTCATCAAGACGCTGCTGCTGGCTCTCAAGACGCTGAAAACCCTGCCACGCGACCAATGCCAGAGCAGCCGCCAGAACAATCACCAGAGCGATTGCGACGCCACTGCCCTTGCTGCCGCCACCCTTGCCATTACCGCTGCTATTGCCGCTGCCTTTGTGGCCGGAGGGCGGTGTGGTGCCTGTGTGCGACGATGACTTGTCGCTGTTCGGTTTTGTCGAGGTCGTTGGCGAAGGACTGGCGGCAGTAGCACTGGGCGCGGTGCTAGTGCTGTCACGCTCTTTAGCTGGTGTGGAAGAGGAGGCAGAGGTGTTTTTAGCCGGTTCTGAAGCGCTAGCTCGGGTCTCGGAAGTCCTTGAGTTGGCGGTGCTCGTGTCGGGCACATGTGCATTGGCGCTGTTGGCGGTCGAAGTATTGGTCGCCTGCGTGCCTTTTCCGCGCCGACGCGAACTTCTCCCTTTAGTGGCGTTAGCGCCGCTTTGAGAAGAGGTTGTTGCACTCGGTGGCGTGCTGGACGCTGTCGCATCGGCAGTGGATGTGGGCTTATCAGTACTGTTAGGGACGCCCTGAGAGGCATCAGTGGACGTCGATTTTACATCGTCCTGATCGTTTACTTGTTTGCTCATCTGTCGCTAGCCTTTAGTAAGTTCCTTGATCGACATCGGCATCCTGTGGGTCGCAGGCCTCCAACGCCGCTATCAACGCAGTCGGCGTTGCTCCGGACGCCACCTTTAAGTCACAAAAACCGAGTATGCCAGCCAGTGTAGCCAAACGGCGGCTGGAAACGATTAGCGGTTGGTTCAAGGCCGCCTGATGACACCATTTTGCCAGATGTTCTAGAAGTTCGCTGCTGGTGACGATCAACGCCCGGTAATTACCTGAACTCAGCCGGGCCTGAAGAGGCGGAGTTAAAGGTGCCAACCTGCGCCGATAAACCGCAAGGCGCGTCACCTCTGCGCCTCGTTCTGCCAGTGTGTCGGCCAACAATGGGCGGCCACCCTCTCCTGCTACCAAGAGAATACGTTGATGCTCTAACTGCTGCAGCGCTGAAAGCGACAGCAGCGCTTCGCTGGTATCTTCGCCGGCGGTGGGCGATGGCACGTGCACATGTACCCCTAGCTGTTCATATAGTGTGGCAGCCGTGGCGCGACCAACGCTGAAATAGCTAATACCCACGGGTAACTGAGGCCAAAAGCGATCCAGCGCTTCGGCTAAGCAAACACCAGCAAAAGGGCTAATAACAATTATCTTATGGTACTGATCAATATTCAGCCATATTTGTCGCATCACCGGATCTTCCGGCAACGCTTCAAGCTGCATCACATTGAGTGACTCAACGCACTCGCCCTGGCGGCGTAACGCCTCGGCCAACACATCCCCACGCTCGCCGGGGCGGCAGATCAGTACCGGTGGCTTGGTCATATTTCGCGACCGTAAACCTCAGCTAAAATATCACCCGCTCCTTGGTCGAGGAGCTCTTCGGCAATACGAATGCCCAGCGCTTCAGGCTCATGTATCGAGCCTTTTCCTTCGGCGCGTAGCACGCGGGTGCCGTCGGGGTTACCCACCAAGCCACGTAACCACATAGTTTCATTAGCCGTATCCAGTACCGCGTGACCAGCAATGGGTACTTGGCAACCACCTTCCAGGCGTGTGTTCATGGCTCGTTCTGCCCGCACGCGTGTGGCGGTATCGGCGTCATCCAGCGGGGCCAGTAGCGCGATAAGGTCAGGATCATGCAGGCGGCACTCTATGCCGAGCGCGCCTTGGCCACAGGCGGGCAAGCACACTTCCGGGGGAAGCGCCTGGGCAATTCGCTCATCCAGCCCTAAGCGCTTCAAGCCAGAGGTGGCGAGAATAATGGCGTCAAACTCACCAGCGTCTAACTTGGCAAGTCGTGTCTGTACGTTGCCGCGCAGATTGAGAATTTGCAGGTCAGGGCGGGCTTCGCGCATTTGTAGCCCACGGCGTAAGCTGGCTGTGCCAATCCGTGCCCCCTCTGGAAGCTCATCAATGCTAGAGTAATGATTAGAGACAAACGCATCGGTTGGATCCGCGCCTTCAAGTATCACGGATAAGCCCAACCCCTCTGGAAAATGCATAGGGACATCTTTCATGGAATGGACGGCAATATCGGCGCGACCATCAAGCATGGCATCTTCCAGCTCTTTAACGAATAGTCCTTTTCCACCAATTTTTGAAAGGGGTGTATCAAGTATCTTGTCGCCCTTCGTCGACAGGGCAACAAGCTCGACCTCCAGGCCGCTGTTAGCTGCCATCAGAAGGTCACGAACGTACTCAGCCTGCCACATGGCCAACTGGCTTTTACGCGTGGCGATGCGCAGTTTAGTAATGGATAGCACGTTATTCTCCCTATACCGCAGACACGGCGAGTCAAACTA
>TARA_R110002012_G_scaffold24556_10_pt1 | contig 10651 bp, 14 predicted proteins | sample TARA_R110002012 | Tara Oceans TARA_R110002012 (sample SAMEA4396515) | marine metagenome | biome: Westerlies Biome; feature: [DCM] deep chlorophyll maximum layer (ENVO:01000326); material: water (ENVO:00002006), including particulate matter (ENVO:01000060) such as... | depth 40 m
ACATTTAGCAATTGTACAAGCTAATATATCATTAGAATTAGAAATAGATGATGATACAATAGCAGACATGAGTCTTAATGCTGGAGCAGGACTTAAAACACAAAAAGAATGTAATGAATTAGCGGAAGGTTTAGAAATGCTAGCTGATGGCATGGAGGAAGATGGAGTAACAGAGTTTGGATTTGCATTTGGATACTGGAATTATAGAGATGGAGCTATGATTGTAGATGAAGAAGACACAAAAACCTTAAATGAAGAATATAAATATGGAACAATATTAACTGAAATGCCAGTTAAATTGTTAGATAAAGATGTGTGGCCTGCACATGTAACTCAAGTAGAACATCTAAGAGAATTTGTAGAGTTCCTGAGACATTGTGGCGGATTTGAAGTGTGGTAAACCTTAATTAATAACCTTAAAATAACCTTAAAATGTACAAAATTATTTTTAATTGTGATCTCATAGGTAATCACAAAGCAAAAACGTTAAACCTATGCTGTGTAGATAGTATTAAATTCGGTGATTTACTAGATGCACTTAAATTCTTAGATGAATGCACACAACCAATCACTAAAAGATCAGAATTACATCCTAGTTTACAGGATTATATTTATAGAGATGATGAGATTTTCTCTAACATTAGTAGTTTTGAATTAGATAAAAATATACACCAAATATTAGAAGCAGAAGATTTTAAATCATTATTATAAAAAATATGATTATATTGTTGATTATTATACAAATTATTATTATATTTGTATAGTCTTTATAACAAAATTTGTTATATTGATAAAGTTAAACTCATAATCAACTGAAAATCAACGTTTTGTGTGTGATGGGGTGATAGTAAAATGTCACCCCATTTTTTGTCTAATGTATAAATTTAATGTCATGGGGAAAATGAAATGGCTCAGCCAAATGGTTGAAGACGGATCTTTTGAACAGGATTTTGTACCAAAGTATAATAAAGCAGTTGAAAATAGTCAACCATATTTTACTTATGCAGGCACAACTGTTCCAATGTATCAAGCTAAAGCTATGATGCAATTAGGATCAAAAGCAATTGGAAATAAACAAAGAATTAATTTTATTAAAGACTTAGAAAAATGATTTACTTTTTAGGAACACCAGGATTTACAAACACATACGAAATAACAACAATGGAATTTGTAGTAGAATATTTATCAAAACAAGACATAGTAGCAGTAGATACAGAGACAGAAGGGATGGACTTTACTTGCAAGAAAATGATAATGTTTCAAATAGGTAATGCAGAGCATCAATTTGTAATTGATACTAGACATATATCAATAGAACCATTAAGAAATATATTAGAAAGTAAGGAAATAATTAAAATATTACACAATGCTAAGTTTGATTATAAATTTATTAGAAAATGGGCTGATATTAAATTAGATGGCATTTATGATACATTTTTAACAGAGAGAATATTACATTGTGGCAAGAAAGATGTTAGATATGGTTTAAAGCATCTTGTAAAGAAATATTTTGATAAAGATCTAGATAAAGAAACAAGAAATAAATTTGTTAATCTAGATGGTAGCCCATATACTGACAGACAAATAAAATATGGAGCTGAAGATGTTGAATACTTAGTTAAAATTAAAGATTTACAAGAACCTAGAATTGAAGAACATAAATTAGAAAATGTTGTAGATCTTGAAAATAAAGCTGTACTTGCATTCTCAGATATAGAATACAATGGATTAGATTTAGATACAGAAAAATGGAGAGATATAGGAGATGATTTTAGTATCGCTGCTGTGTCAATTCACAATGATCTAGATGATATAGTTATGCACAATCCTTTATTAAGGAAATTTGTGCTTACATATATTCAAGGTGATTTATTTCAAGATAGAAAAGTATTAAGAAAAGTTGGTGTTAACTGGGACTCTCCTAAACAAGTATTAGAAGTTTTTCAAACATTAATACCTAGCTTAGAAAATGTAAATGGTAAAGAATTATATAAATATAGTTTTCAGTACGATCTAATTAAAAAATATATAGAATATAAAGAATACAAGAAATTATGTACTGCATACGGTGAGAAGTTCTTTAAGTATTTAAGTGGTGATGGTAAAATTCATACAAGTTTTCACCAAATCCTGGATACTGGCAGAGTAAGTTCTAGTAATCCTAATATGCAACAAATTCCTGCTGATAACAGGTTTAGAAACTGCTTTGTAGCTCCTAAAGACTGGTGTTTTGTTAGTTCAGATTACTCAAGTCAAGAATTGAATGTTATTGCTTTCGGCTCTAAGGATCCTGTATGGATTCAAGCTCTTAAGGAAAAAAAGGATTTACACAGTGTATGTGCTGAACTTGTTTACGGGAGTAAATGGGTTGAAGGTGCTGAGAGTGATTGCGCTTATATGGTGAATAAATCAAAGTGTCGTTGCTCTAAGCATCAAGCCCTAAGAACTAATGTAAAGACAATTAATTTTGGTTTAGCCTATGGAATGGGACCGCACAAATTGTCAGATACATTACAAATATCTAAAGATGAAGCCACATCTCTTATCAAAAAGTATTTTCAAGCTTTTCCATCAATCGGGGGGTTCTTGGATAAGCTTGGGACTTTTGGTAAGAGATACGGCTACATCAAAACATTTCCTCCATATAATAGGAAGAGATGGTTTAGTAATTGGTATCCTAAAATTTGGAATAACAAATCAGCATCAATGGAACTTGGTAGTATTGAGCGTGCAAGTAAAAATACTCCAATCCAAGGTGCAAGTGCAGATATGACTAAATTAGCATTAGTACTTATTCATGAATATATTAAAATGACTAAGGCTCCTGTTAAGATGGTAATGACTGTACATGATCAAATTGATACTATATGTGAAATTAAGTATGCTGATAAATGGGTTTCAAAAATGAAAGAATTAATGGAACTTGCAGCAAACAAAATAGTTACAAACGGATTATTAAAAGCAGATACAGAAATATCTAAAGTATGGTCCAAATAAATTAATTATGAAATACAAAGTAAATGAAGCAAGTCCTAGACATAAAGAGACTTTGCATATATTAGACCTAATATCTAGAGCTTTAGGTATAGGTATGAATACCCTTTTAAGTAAAAAACGACAAAGACATATTGTAGATGCACGGCGTGTATGCTATGTAATATTGCATGAACAAATGAGATTACCTGCTATTGTAATAGGATCTTATTTTGACAAAGATCATGCTAATATTAGGCATCATCAAAAAGAACATGATGTATTATATAAAGTGTATCCTGATTATAGGTTAATGTACGATAAAGCTGATAAGGTAGTTAGGTCTAATGAATATGTTGAGCATAATGTATATAATTGTGTAGAGAACATGTTGATAAGAATAGAATTATTAGAAAAGAAACTTAAAAAGATAAATGTATGAGCGACTGGGACAGAGAACCATATCAAGATGAGGTTAATAAAATAAAATGTAAACATTGCGGTGAAGACTCGAACTATGACTTTTGTAATAAAAGTTGTAGTCGAGCTTATTGGCAAGAAATGGATTAAAAATTAAATATATGGAAACAAATATGAATCAAAAATCTTTAGATGCTTTTGAAAGTATTAAAGATGATGTTAGTAAGAAACAATTAATAGTTTTAAAAGCTATTAAAGAACTAGGCATGGCAACTAATAGAATGCTTGCTATACATTTAGGATGGGAAATAAATAGAGTTACTGGTAGAGTTAACGAATTAACTAAAAAAGGATTTGTTAAATGTGCTGGAGATCATTTAGATTTACAAACAGGTAGAACTGTAAATGCATGGAAATACAATGGATAAAATTATAAAAATAAAAGACGAAGAGCAAAGAAAGGCACTGAATGCGTGGGCACTTGCTGGATACCGTGGCTCAATTATAGCTGGTACGGGTTTTGGTAAGTCACGCGTTGGTGTCATAGCTGTAGGAAAATTGTTAGAGTTAAATAGCACAAAGAGAGGAATTGTTTTAGTCCCTACTAATCAACTTCAAGATCAGTTTGAAGAAGAGTTTATAAAGTGGGGCTATGGTCATATTTTAGATCGTGTTGATATTATATGTTATCAATCAGCTTATAAACTAATAGATAAAGAGTATGAAATAGTTATTGCTGATGAGATACATTTAGGTTTAAGTGAAAAACATATTAAGTTTTTTAAACAAAACAAATACGATAAGATTTTATGTATGACTGCTACACAGCCAGAAGATATATTATATAAACAGAAGCTTAAAGAAATGGCTCCTACTGCATATGAAATATCTTTAGATGATTGTGTAGATTTAGGATTAGTTTCACCATATAATATATATTGTATGTCTGTTGAATTAACAGAGGAAGAGCAAAAAGATTATAAAAAAGCAAACAATATGTTTGTTCATTATAAATATAAATTGGGACAGTTTAATGCATTTGATGAGGCAAAAAGAATATTAGCAGACAATAGTGCTGGTCCTCATGAAAAACAATGGGCTATACTATTTTACAAATCAATTAGAATGCGTAAAAATGTAGTTGATTTTGCTATTAATAAAATAGAAATGATTAAAAATATTGTTTTGTTAAATATGAAAAACAGAATTTTAACATTTTCAGGTGCTAATGAGTTTACAGATAAAATTTGTGATGCATTATCTCCTTTAGCTAGATCATATCATTCAAAAAAGACTAAAAAGCAAAGAAAAGAATCTTTAGAGTCTTTTAAAAGTGGTGATATAAATGTTTTGTGTTCTACAAAAGCTCTTAATCAAGGTTTTGATGTTCCAGATGCAGATATGGGTATTATATGTGGTTTAACTAGTAAATCTTTAACTATGATTCAAAGAGTTGGACGACTATTAAGATTTCAAGAAAACAAAGTTGGAACTATTATCGTTTTATATATCAAAAATAGCCAAGAAGAAAAGTGGCTTAAATCATCAGTCAAAGATTTAAATAATATAAATTGGGTTGATAATTTAAATGATATAAAAAGATGAAAATAGCACTAGACTTAAGTCTATTAAAAACAGCTGGTTTAACTCCTGATGAATTTATTATATTATATATACATTACAAAAAAATGTTTAATCATTTAAATATATATGATGAACAAACTTTGACAATGTATTTAGAAATATTAAAAACAAAGGGTTGGATTGAAGATCAAAAAGTTTCAGATAAATTTTTAAATTTATTTGTTAGTGATTTTGACTCTATGTTTGAAGAATTAGTAAATTTGTACCCCCACAAAGTTAAAACAAGTAGAAGCCTTCGTGTTCTAAGAGCAAAAGATGCTTCTGCTGCTAGCAATAATAAAGCAAGAAATAAATATAAAAAAGTAATAGGTAAAAGTGCCCATTTACATAGATATATAATTTCTTGCTTGAAAAAGCAATTAATAGTTGAAAAAGATAACCTTGCTTATATGCAAAACTTTGAGACTTGGATAAATAACCATACATGGGAAAAGTATGAAGATGTAAACCTTAAAAATTCTGAAGATGACAGACGAATCACAAGAAAACTCTGATTTATTATATGGCAGAGGATTTCAGCAAATAGATAAAGCGGTTAATCAATCTATAGTTATTGTTAAAAATGCTATGGAAGGTAAGCGTGATGTGTATCCTACAAAATGGAAAAGATTAAATAAAAATTTATTAGGCGGACTACAAAAAGGTAAAATGTATGTAATAGCTGGTCGTCCAGGTGTTGGTAAATCAGCATTTAGTAATCAAATGATTTTTGATGTGTTAGATGTTAATGCAAACAAAAATATAATAACATTATATTGGAGCTTCGAGATGCCTGGCTATCAACAGATTATGCGTAGTGCATCTAAAGAAGTCAATAAAGAAGTTAGTCAACTGCTATCAGTTGATGCTAGACTTAAAGATGAAGACTTCAAAAGTTATGCCAAACGTGTAGATAGATTTAGAAAATATCCTGTTTATTTTAATAGTATACCTAGGACTATGGAGTATATTAAACAAACAAATGAACAAGTATTTAATAAATCTCCTAAATCTACAATTATAAATGTCTTTGATCATTCACGTTTAATTAAAGGAGCAAATGAGCACACAGAACTACAGAAGTTAAATGAAATTTCTAAAGGATGCATGTGGCTTCAAGCTAAAATGGATACTATTAACATATTATTATCTCAACTAAATAGAAATATAGAACAAGAGCATCGTGCTAAAAATCAATATCAGCCTCTCTTGACAGATCTATTTGGCGGTGACAGCATTGGTCAAGATGCACATGTTGTAATGATATTAAATAGGCCCCATGATTTATATGGAATAACTTCAAATTATTGTGATGAGAATCCTGTAGGATTATTAGCTTGTCATATGGAGAAAAATAGAGATGGCTTACTAGGCTTAATACCTTTTGAAGCTGAAATGTCAACCTTTACAATAAATGAAAGATGATAGAAAAAGTAAAAAGAAAATCTTTTAAAATTAGAGAGTCGGGTAGATCTACAGATTATATATCTCCCAGCTTTGGTCACGGCTGTTTATATAATTGTTCATATTGTTATATGAAACGTAATAAACCTGTAGGACTATCTGTTGCTACAAATACATCAGATATATTAACAGAGATAAATAGTCATGCATGGTTTGCTCAAGTAAAGAAGCCTAATCAAACTCATGCTCAGTATGTTACTTATGATATTAGCTGCAATGAGGATTTTGCATTACATGCTAAGTATCACGAATGGGAAAAGATCTTTAGATTTTTTAGAGATCATGAAACAGCTATGGGCAGTTTTGCAACTAAATATGTAAACCCTGATCTTACAGCATTTGATCCGCAAGGTAAAATTAGAATTAGATTTAGTTTAATGCCTCAAGTTAAAGCTGATATACACGAGCCTAATACATCTAAGATTATAGATCGTATTAAAGCTATTGATGCTTTTATTGATGCTGGCTATGATGTGCATATAAATTATAGTCCCATTATAGCTTACAATGGATGGCTTCAAGATTATAAAGAATTATTTGAAATGGTTAGTGATTATGTTAGTTATAAAGATCAAGTATTGTCTGAGTGTATATTTTTAACACACAATGAAAACAGACATATATATAACTTAAAAGATAATCCTAAAGCAGAAGATGATTTATGGACTTCACAATGGCAAGAACCTAAACAGTCTCAATATGGAGGCAAAAATATCAGATATAAGTTTGGTATAAAAAGAGAATTAATTAACCGGTTTCAAAAAACTCACAGTAAAGTGATACCTTGGAACACAATTAGATATATATTTTAAAATGGAATTACCTAAAAAGAAAACTGGTGCTTTACGTAAGTCACCTAAAAATATGGTCATTTATGGCCCGCCTAAAATAGGCAAAACAACAATGTTAAGTAAATTGGATGGTTGTTTAATAATCGATCTAGAAGAAGGTTCAGATATGGTAGAAGCTTTAAAAGTAAAAGCCTCCAATCTGGGACAACTAGCAGAACTCGGTAAAGCAATTATGCAACAAAAAAAGCCATACAAGTATGTAGCTATTGACACAGTTACAAAGCTTGAAGAGTGGTGTGAATTAGAAGGTAAAAAACTTTATCAAAATACTCCTATGGGTAAAAACTTTGATAAAGATAATAAAGGAACTTCTGTACTATCACTGCCTAATGGCGCAGGTTATTTATATTTAAGAATGGCATTCAAAAAATGGATGGACAGATTAAATATGTTAGCCGATCATGTGATATTAGTTGGTCACCTTAAAGACAAGATGCTTGATAAGAAAGGCAAAGAAGTTGCTTCTAAAGATCTTGACTTGACTGGTAAGATTAAACAAATAACATGTGCTAATGCGGATGCTATTGGTTATATATATAGAGAAGACGATAAAACAATGATTTCGTTTAATTCTCAAGGAGATATAACTGCAGGATCACGCTGTAACCATCTCAGGGGACAAGATATGGAACTTGAATGGGATAAAATATTTATTGATTAACTTTTAAAAATTAAAAAAATGGTTGAAATGAGAGAAAACACTCAAACGCAGGAGAATACAAATGCAACTCCTGAGACTATTACTACATCAATGATCTTAGAAGATCTGGATAGTGGTATAGATAGAACTGGTATTAAAACAAAATACAATTTAGAAACATGGGAAGTAAAACAAATGTTTGATCACCCTGTACTAAAAGGTAAGAAAGCTAAAAGAGTAAAAAGATTATCTTTTAGTTTTGTTGACGATACAGTTCCAACTAATCCAGATGTATTACCTGGGCAAGTAGATTTAATAGAAGCTATTGAAGAAGTTGAGAACACAAGCATTAAAGATGCAGTAATTGATGAAATGAATGGCAGACAAGAAATGGATGCACAAGATCAGATTCAAGAGATGGAAACACGTGGAGATGATTGGGCAAACGAAACAAATTATTAACTAAAAAAATTTATATAAAATGGCTATAAAAAGCAACAATTCAAGTGAAGAAGTAATGGGAAGCATTAAAAGCTACTCAGGTATTTCAAATTTTAATATATTAGCAGTTAACCCTACAATGTCGGAACTGCACGGAATAGATATTATGGTAAAACAAGAACCAGATTATTTCTTAGAACTAAACGGTGAGGATTACTTTAAAGTTGTATTTTGGGTAAAGAATCAAGATCTTACTACTAGATTAGAAATCTTAATGCAAAGTAAAGAAAGAACAAGTAAAACTGGTAAGTTTCAATGGTTAAATGCTATTGGTCAAAGTACATGGAGTGAAGGAACTCCTGAGTATGATTGGTGGAAACAACGTGAAACTTCTAGAAAAGCTTTTGGCGGTGAGGAAACTTTGGTTAATTTTGTAAAGGCTTGGGCTAACGTAGCTCCTGGGGACAATGTGTACTTTGACACTATTGGTAAAATAGTTAAAGGTGACGTCACTGAGTTAAAAGAGTTAGTAACGGCTTTAAAAGATAATCAAGTTAGATTATTAGTTGGTGTTAAAGATGGTAAATATCAACAAGTTTATACTAAGATGTTTGGTAGAATTAAACCGCAAAGAGATGATTTATTTATCAAAGCTTTAAATGATGAATATGGTGCATTTAACGCTGAGTTTAATACTGATCTTAAATGGGGTGAGTTTAATCCTGTTCTAGCTGTTGTTACTCCAGATCAAAATGGAGTTTCAGAAGATGAAGAATGGGGAACTGAAACTACTTCTACTACAGAAGCTTTACCTTTTTCAAACTAGCAGGGTAATATTTAGCCTTAGTAAGAGGGAGTGTTAATTGTTCCTGCAAAGACATAATAAACAATTAACACTAAAATTAAGTTAACAGTAAAGGGTGCTTACTCATCCTTTACTTACTATAATAAAAACACATCCTGAGTAAATACGGTATCTGCAGTACCTGTTAATAAGCTTAAGTATTTACTTGTATTAGTCCTGGCCAGATTAATAAGATAAAATAGCCCATGTGAGCGTTCTCTTATTTAATTGTGAGGTACCGGTGGATGTGCTTTTATTTTTACACACAAAGCTATGATAACATCAAGACCAAGTAACGACATATTACATACAGACACAATATTAGAAAAGATTTCAGAGTATGACATATTTAAGTATTACTGTCCTAATTTTATAGAATTAAATAAGAAGTTTTGTAGTGATCTAAGAAAAGATAAAAAACCTTCAGTTTCTATAGTTAATTTTCATGGTAATTTATTATATAAAGATTTTGGACATCCAGATCATACATTTAATTGTTTTGGTTATGTTCAAAAAAAATATAATATGAATTTTACTAATGCTTTGATTCAAATTAGTAATGACTTCAGACTAGGCTTAGCAAGTTCTAATGGAGTAGTGCAATCCAAGCTTCCTAAACTTTACAATAAACAAATTGATAACAAAAAAGTTACAATTATTAAAAAGAAAAGAAGAAATTGGAATAAAAAAGATGCAGAATTTTGGAAGAAATTTGGTATAAATAGAAGAATTTTAAGTATCTTTGCGGTTGAGCCCATAGACTATTATTGGATTAATGAGAGTAGATTCTCTTGTAAAACAATAACTTATGCTTTTAGGTTCGGTAACAAATTTAAAATTTATGCGCCTTATGAAACAGATATTAAATGGTTTAGTAACACTAATAAAAAAATCATTCAAGGCTATAGGCAGCTTCCTGAAGAAGGTAATATGTTATGTATTACATCTTCCCTTAAGGATATTATGTGCCTGTACGCCATGGAGTTGCGAGGAATTGCGTTGCAGTCCGAAATGCAAATACCCAGCAAGTTGCAAATGCAGCTGCTGTTAAAAAGATTTAACAAAGTAATTATCTTTTACGATAATGATACCCCCGGACAGGCAATGGCTGAGAAGATATGTCATGAATATCAATTAGATAATCTATATATTCCAAGCGATTGGGGTGCAAAAGACATATCTGACGCCATTGCTGTTCATGGGTTTAGTAAGGTGAAACAGTTTATATATGAAAAGATACGCAAGATCACAAACACGGAAAAAGAAACCAAAAATACAGAGTAAAAGAACAGAAGTAGATGGAATAAAATTTAGATCAAAATTAGAAGCATTTACTTATAGAAAACTTAAAGAAGCTGGTATTAAACAAGAATACGAAAGTGAAAAATATGTACT
>TARA_R110002012_G_scaffold107433_3_pt1 | contig 10643 bp, 12 predicted proteins | sample TARA_R110002012 | Tara Oceans TARA_R110002012 (sample SAMEA4396515) | marine metagenome | biome: Westerlies Biome; feature: [DCM] deep chlorophyll maximum layer (ENVO:01000326); material: water (ENVO:00002006), including particulate matter (ENVO:01000060) such as... | depth 40 m
AAAATAATTAAATTTAATAATAAAATATATGATGAGAAGATAAAAGCAATGGAATATTGTGGAAGATTATTCTTTTGATTATTTATAAAAATGCCTACACTACTTGCAACTCATACTGCTGCTGAAATGAAAGGTGAAGGAAAGCTTGTTTCTTCCTTTCCTGGAGATGTTTTTGGACCTTTAATTATGCAATTTAATAATGGAGATATTCCTGCATATTTTACTATGGAGCAAGTAACGGGTCGAGATCAATTTAACTATATAGCTGCAGGAACAAGTGACTTTGCAGCAGGTAGTTTTTCAAGCTTAGTTAACTTGTCTGAAGGTAACATAGTGCATCCTGATTATAAGCTCAGCGTAGCACTCCCTCCAGGTACAAGCTCTATGGTATTTAATGCAACTATAGGTGATGGTAGTGGTCAAGTAAGATTAAGAGCAACCGGCAATTATAATTTACTGATATTTGATCAGTAATAAAGTTGCCTTATTGAGATATATTTCGTATATTAAGAGAAATATACTTAATGAATCTTACACCTGAACAGTTACAATCTAATTTTAATAAATTTATTGATAATATTAAAAATTATATTACTGGAGATAGACAACAACAGTTAATTAATTTTTATCAAGAGAGAGAAGAAGATTTAATTTTATATCCAGCTTCTCATAAAGACTCTTTCCATAATGCATTCCCAGGTGGATATGTAGATCATGTTAATAGAGTAGTAGAGTGCGCTCTTAAGCTAAATAAAATTTGGCAAGAGATGGGTTGTCGTACTGAAGATTATACTGAAGAAGAATTAGTATTCTCTGCTATTAATCACGACTTAGGTAAGATTGGAGATAAAGAAAATTTAATGTATCTTCAACAGACCGATCAATGGAGACGTAAAAATTTAGGAGAGCATTATAAACATAATGCAGAAGTTAATTTTATGGCTATTCCAGATAGATCTTTATTTTTATTACAAGATTATGGAATTAAAGTAACTCAAAATGAGTTTGTTTGTATTCAAACTCACGACGGTCTTTATGATGATGCAAATAAAAAATATTATATTAGTTTCTTACCAGATTCTAAATTTAAAAACTCTCTACCAATTATTATTCACCATGCAGATATGATGGCTGCAAGAATTGAATTCGAACAATTTTATTATAATAAAGTAGAGCAACCAAAACCTGAAAAGAAACCTTTTAACTTAAATGTTAAAAAACAATCAGTACAAAATAAAGCTATATCTGACACAGCTAAAAAATCGAAAGATTCGAATTTATTAAATATATTAAACGATCTATAATGGTTTGGATAATTATACCTTTATCAATACTCTTAGCTATTTGTATTTTTATTATTTACAATTTATATAAAAAATTAATAGTAGCTGAAGCAGTTACTTCTTCATATTTTAATTATCTTGATAGTGTATCAAGAATAATTGAATTTATCGATAATAAAGTGGAGGAATTAGATAAAACTGATTCTTTTAAGTCTGATGATGAAATAGGTTTCTTTTTTAATGAAATAAAAAAGCTTAATAGCTTATTATCAGACTTTACTTTAAAGAAATAATGGGAAGAAAAAAATCAGATAAAAATTATTTTACGCTTGATACAGAGGCTAAAATTATAGAATATAATAATACTAAAGATAGTGAAGTAAGAAGTCAAATATATAAAGACCATATACACTATCCCTTTTTTAAATTAACTCAAAATATTATACATAGGTATAAATTTTATAATACTGAAGTTGATAATATTGAGCATTTACAACACGAGGTAATAACTTTTTTATTATCAAAAATACATCTTTTTGATGAATCTAAGGGTACTAAAGCATATTCATATTTTGGTACTATAACAAAAAATTATCTTATACAATATAATAGAAAAAATTATAATAAAAAAATTACCCATGTAGATACTACTGTAATACAATCTAATACTAATTATTCATATGTAATAGATAGCGAAGAATTAGATCTACATGACTATATAGATGCTTTTACTGCATATTCAACAGATAATTTATATAAGTTATTTGATGATGAATATAATATTAAAATAGCGGATGCAGTTTTAGAAATATTTAGAAAAAGAGGCTTTATACAAAATTTTAATAAAAAAGCGCTGTATATTTTTGTTAAGGAAATAGTAGATGTACCAACAACACATATAACTCCCGTTGTAAGAGTATTAAAAAAGGTATTTTATTCAGGCTTACATAATTATATTGAATTTAAAGAGATATCCTTTGAACTTGAAAATTCATAATTTTTCTATTTATTAGAAAAGATTATGGGTGATTTTGATAAAATAGTCTTTAAGAAGAAAAAGTTTTCTGATATTTTATCTGAAATATACGATAACCAAAAGCAGAAACAACAACAAATTTCTGTTTTAATTAGCGAACTTAAACCACTAATACAGGATATTGGTGATGCAACTTTAATAGTTCCTCTTATTAAGGAGTATTTAGATTTAGGTATTAAAAATGATGAGCAACTTATAAAAGTAGCTACTATTATACAGCGTATGGTTAAATCAACTGAAAATAATGGGTCAGGAGAGTTAATATCAGAAGAAGAAAAAGCCCAACTAATGAAAGAAATTAACAAGTTGAAGGATAATTAATATGAATAGCTCTTTATCAGGTGGAAATAGAACTCTCAATCCAACTAGAAGATCCTTTAATTCAAAGGATATTTTATCTGGTATTGTTACATCAGTTATATTAAACGATAACAGTACTGGTTTTTCAGATGCTAAAGATGGTTATAATAGTATGGGAACTATTAATTTTGAAGCAATAGATAATGATAATCCTAGTACTCCTAAAGATAATTTAAAGGCAAAACCTCTATTTCCATATATTACCTGCTATCCATTAGTAGGAGAGGTAGTTTTAATTATAAAATCTCTTTCACAAAACCCCGTTAACACAAACGATGGAACCCAGGTTTATTACTACCTACCAAATGTTAATTTATTTAATACTCCTTCATATAATCCATCAAATTTTACCAATGAAGAACTTGTATTAAGAGATCCTGTTAGAACCAATAGTAAAAGTGTTATACTACCTATAACACCAAAATCTGCTGATGCTGGATCATACGAACCGACTCCAAGCGGGAACTCAACATTTATAGATAACGGAAAAGTAAGACAAACAAAAATATTTACAGGTGATATAGTATTTCAAGGTAGATTTGGAAGTAATTTAAGATTTTCATCTACTAGACCAGGATCAGGAAATTCCTGGTCCAATCCAGCTCCTGGTACTACCAATGGGGATCCTATCACTATTTTAAATAATGGTATTCACGATGGTGGACCAGCATCCTTTGTTCCCTTCTCAGAAAATCCTACAGATGATAAAAGTAGTATTTACTTAACCTCCACACAAGTACTACCTATAAATCGACCTGAAATAAATTTTAATTCTAGTACCGAGTCTCCGGAATCCCTACTTTCATACAGTAATCCTCAAATACTAATTAATTCTGATAGATTAGTATTAGCAGCAAAAAAAGATAGTATAATAATAGGAGCAGGAAAAAACATTAATCTATCTGGTAAAAATATTGGAATAGACGCTAGAAACGAATTTTCAGTTAGTAGTAATAATATTAGATTAGGAAATGTAAATGCAGACCAACCAGTAATGCTAGGTAATAAAACAAACGATCTTCTTATAAAAGCACTTACAAGTATTAATGAGTTAATAGAAACACTAGAAGATAGTAAAATATTTCCCGGAGGTCAACCAGCCCCTAATGAGCCAGTTATCATGCAAGCAATATCAACCCAAAATAGAATAAATGAAGTAATAAGTGTTCTTACTGGTGAATCTCATCTTTCAAAAACTACATTTACAACATAATGGCTATTCCAGGTGCTATATATCATGATTACAAAGTTAGTATATCTAATTTAGTATTTTATTCTTTTAATCAACTATCAATAGTAGAAAAAGAAAACGATACTGATGATGCTCTATTAATAGGATTTTCAGTAATAATATTACCTAACGATAGTAGACTACCAATACAAACTCTGGAATATGGTGAAGATCCGTCCAATTCAGCTTTTATAAATAATATTAATAAAGATGAAATTCGCAAGGAGATAGACAGGAGATTAGCACGAGAATATACTAATAATTTTTTAGAAAAATTTGGCAACTCACAAGTAATAGGAGTTGAAGAAGTGTACAGAAAAATAATAGATATTTTAATTAAAAGACTATCTACAGTAGGTATATCATTTACAACCACTGGAGAAGGAGATGTATGGTATCCTCCTACTACCGTTCCTATACTAGGAATGACTCTACCAGGAGAAGAAAAACTAAACTATGAATACGAACTAGAGTATATCAATGGAAGTACTATCACACTCGATACTATAGCTCAAGACTTATATAACGATGGAGATTTTTATGGATTTTATGATACTACTATTCCAACTCCTACTCAATATAATGATATTATTAGATCCGATTTCTCCAATAAACCAAATATACTTCAACCTCAAATTAATAGAGTTGAATCACCAACTGAATTAGATAATGAATTACAAATACAGCAAAATCAAGCTCCTGTATTTGAAGGTGAATTAAATACTACTGGTATAGATGTAATTAACAACCCTATACCTGATAATGTTGAATATACTGAAAATATAGTTAATATACCTAGTCAAATAACTACTGGCAATAATATAACTGAAACTTTAGATAAAAGTAAAAAAGTAAAAAGGAGAAAACCAAAAAATAAACAAAGAAGACAAAGAGCTGAGCCTAACAGTCAAATAGCAGAAAATAATTTATTAGAGGTTCAAGAAGAAAATACACGTAAAAGTGAGGTAAATATAATAAAGAAAAAAGTTAAAGGAAGAGTTATTGACTCTGTAAGCTTAAAACCTATTTCAGCTGAGATTATTTACTCATTACAAACTATTAATGAAGTACAAGTAAGTTCAGAGGTAAATAATGAACCTATTATTGAAGAAAATACTTTTAACTTTCGTCTTCAAGTAAATTTAGTAAGACCTAATACTGATGAAACTGAAAGCGGGTTAACTCTTGAAGAAGAAGCTATATTAAGACAGACAAACGTATTTTCAGGTAGAAGAAGAACAGGTATACCAGGCGGGACAGTTTATATAATAGATGAAAATAATAAAATAGTTAAATCCATTAAAGCTAATCTAGAAGGTAAAATAAATACAGTAATTAATCTTCCGATAAGAATGTTTAGCGATGAATCTAATTTTACTAAATTTAGATTATTATTTAGAGGAATAGGAACTCAGACTATTTTTGAACATATTAAATATATTAATCCTAACGATTTAGGTCAAGCTGGTAAATCAATTAATGATAAAATATATGGTGATTTAGCATTATATCCTATATCGTCAAATTCAAATTCCTTTACAAGAGATACACCTAATGGAGAGAGAGTATCAAGAATAATAGATTTTCTCTCCCTACCTGAGGTATCCGGAACAATTGATAGGCTTAGTATACAAACCGATACACCAATACTAGATGGATCTGCTAATTTTATCGAAACCAGTGTACCTAATCCCGACGAAAATCCAAATTTTAATGATATTCCAGGTATACAAATTGGAGATAAAAAAATAATTGCTTTTACTGCAAAAACAGATAAAAAAGGTAGATTTTCTTTAAAATTTGGTACTTCATATAACACTATACCTAATACTATTATTATATCAAAAGAAGGTTATAGTAGAAAAACAATTAATGTTGTATTAAAAGATGGAACTAAAAAAACTAATTTAGGGGATATTAAACTTATTAATGAAACTCTTAATTTAGAAAAAGATATTGAAAGTGCTAAACTAGAATTATCACCAAATAAAATACGTAAAAAAGTACCTAAATTTGATAAACAAACAAGAGAAATAAATCAAAGTAAAAAAAGAGCTCAATTTTTAGAATCTTTAATACAAAGATTAGTTCCAACTGCTTTAAGATTAGGTGCAAAGTTTGGGATATCTAAATTAGAAGATATGTCAAAAGATAATATTGTAAATGATAATACTAAATGTCCTACACCGAATGAATTAGATGATATTATACGGAGAAGAAATAATTTAGCTGATAAAATTAATAGTACTTATAAAATAATTAATACCACAACAATTGCTTTAGGTATTTCACAAACATTAATCTCAACTATTAATATATTATTAAATACTTTACAAGGTATACCTATACCGTTAGGAGCTCCTTTAGGAGTAGGAGTCCCTGCTAATGTAGTTACTACTATATCATCTAGAATAGAAGATAAAAAAAGAACTTTAGATAAATTAAGTGGTATAAATACTGGTATATTATTATTTTTAGCTATTTTAGGTAATATATTACAAATAATTCTTAAATTATTATCAAATGTAGATAAATTAGTAGATAAATGTGCTAAAGATCAACAATTAACTCCTATTAATCCTGATCTATTAAGATTATTAGAAACTCCAGAAGAAACGGATGAAGAATTTCAAAATTTTACATTTGAAATAGAAACCGAAAAAACTACTAATGAATATAAAAGAAGAAGAGCTATTGCAAAAGATATTAATAATGTAGTAGTATTAAAGGGAGAATTTTCATTTGCAGCGGATACTAAAATATTAATAGATGAATTAAAATTCTTTATTAGAGAAAATAATTTAAAATCACAATAACAATATTTATAATAATAAGATTTATGAAAAGTACAACATTTAAAAAAATAATTAAAGAGTGTGTAAGAGAAGTATTTAGAGATGAATTAAAAGATATTCTTTTAGAATCTTTAAAAAGTAATAACTCTAAACCTACTATAACAGAATCAGTAACTATGCCTCAGCCAACTCTAACCTCAAAACCTGATCCAAAATCTTTAATAAATAAAAAACAAGCATATATGGATGTTATAGGTGAAACAGCAATGTCATTTAATTCAAGTGATGTACATAAATTTAATCCTCAAGGAGTCGATCCAATTAGTGGCAATATGCCAGAAGGTGAAGTTTCTTTAGATCAAATCACTAACTTAATTAGCAAATAATGGCGTACGGAGGTAAAAATATTAGTCTTAATGATTTAGATAAAAATTCTTACATAGGATTTGGTTTTCCTTTTAATGTACCTGGTGTGTTTAGACAAACAGATATGTCAAAGGATGCTATTAAAGCTAATTTACTTAATTTTTTTCTTACTAATCCAGGAGAAAGATATATGAATTCAGAGTTTGGTGGAGGATTAAGACAATTTATATTTGAACAACTTCAAAATAATACTATTGATAGTGTTAAAGGTTTTATTATTAGTAAGTTAGGACAATTTTTTCCTAATATAAAAGTACGTAAGTTAGAAGCCATTCCTGACTATAATCGAAATCAAATTACAATAAAATTTTCATATTTTATATCTAATACTGGTGAAAGTGATAGAGTTTTTATAACATTATAATATGCCAACATATAATTCAAATAATAATAGTAGTAAAATAATTAGATACCTAAATAAAGATTTCGGTAGCTTTATAAACGATTTAACTACATTTTCTCAAACGTATTTTCCTAATACATTTACGGATTTTAGTCCAGCCTCTCCAGCTAGAATATTTATGGAGATGTCTGCTTACGTAGGGGATGTTTTAGCATTTTATCTTGATAATCAAGTACAAGAAAACTTCCTACTGTTAGCAAGACAATCCGATAACATATATCAAGCTGCATATATGTATGGTTATAAACCTAAATTAAGTAACGCAGCAAGCGGTGATTTAAATGTATTTCAGCAAATACCAGCTATTTTTGATGGTACACAATACATACCAGATTATACATATACAATTAAAGTTCCACAATATAGTAAAGTTGGAACAGGTGCAGGAAATCAATCATTTAATTTTTATACTTTAAATGATTTAGATTTCTCAGTTTCATCATCAATAAATCCAACAGAATTAACAGTATATGAAATAGATGGATCAGGTAATCCAATATTTTTCTTATTAAAGAAAACAACAAAAATTACTGCAGGAAATATAGTTACTAGAACACTCCGATTTGATCAATATGAAGAATTTCCGAGTAGAGATATATCTGCTCCTACATTTCTTAACATGATAGATGTTATTGATGCAGATGGTAATGTTTACTACGAAGTAGATTATTTAGGGCAAGAAACTATTTTTAGAAAACAGCCAAATAAAAATTATCTAGATCCCAATAAAACACAGAATATAGATGATGCGCCATATGTATTATCAGCTATAAAAAGTGAAAGAAGATATGTTGTAAGAGTACTTGATGGTAGTTCTATTAGAATACAATTTGGTTCAGGAAGATACAGCTCAGGAGATGATGAAGAAATAATTCCTAATCAAAATAATGTAGGTCTAGGATTACCATACGAGCAAAATAGACTAACTACTGCATATTCTCCACAAAATTTTATATTTACTAATAGCTATGGTATTGCACCATCTAATACAACTCTACAATTAAGAATGTTTGCAGGAGGAGGTATACAATCTAATTCACCCGCAAATACTGTAAACATAATAGACTCTAAATTAGTTAAATTTAACAACGTTCCACCGGTTGGTACAACTGCTAATTATGTTATTAATAGTATATCATGTAATAATCCAGATGCATTAACTGGTGGGAGAGGTGGTGATACTCTTACAGAAATTAAAGAAAATAGTTTATCAAGCTATGGTTCACAATTACGAACTGTTACATTAGATGATTATGTTATACGAGCTCTTTCCCTACCGTCAATATATGGAAGAATTGGTAAGGTATATGCACAAAAGCCACAATTATCCGATCAACAAACATCTACAATTGAAACCGTTAATTTATATGTTTTAGGGGAAAATGCAGAAGGTAGACTTACCTATTTAACTAATACAGTTAAAGAAAATATAAGAACCTACCTAAATGAATATAAAATGGTAGGAGATACTGTTGAGATACGTGATGCATATATTATTAATATTGGAGTTGATTTTGAAATTATTGTTCAACCAAATTATAATGCTAATATTGTATTAAGTGCATGTATTATTAGAATTAATGAATATTTTAATTTAGATAAATGGAATATTTATCAACCTATTGAAATACGTAATCTATATAATCTACTAGATAGAGTAGAAGGAGTTCAAACAGTTAATAATATAGAAATAACTAATAAAGTAGGAGAGGATTTAGGATATAGTCAGTATAGTTATGATATCCATGGTGCTACTATTAATAGAGTAGTATATCCGGCACTAGATCCTTGTATCTTTGAAGTAAGATTTCCACGAAATGATATTAGAGGTAAAGTAGTAGGTTTTTAATTAAATACCTATTACTTTTAAATTATCAAAAGCACGCTTAAATCCAAAGATTTGTGCTTTGTAATCGGATTGATCGTCAGAATTAAGCTTAGACCACTCATCTTTAGTGCCTATAACTTTATTTATTAATGTTTTCCAATCAGTATCTAGCAATAGAGACTCCGCTTTCTCCTTATATTCAATAGCTTGATCGATATCAAAGAAATCTGCTTCATAATGTAGTAATTCAAAGCAGTGATCATCATCTATATAGTCTAAAGATATGTCTAAACCGTATTTAGGTCGTATTTCTAGTAGTTTTCTATAGGTTTTATCAATATTCTCCCCAGCAGAAGACTCTTCTCTTAGATATCTCTCTATTTGATCTTTAGCATATCCATCATAAGCCATGCGTTGCACTAGCATACAATGGTCAGTATATATACCAAAACACTCTAAATCCATGAAAAACCACTCAATTTGACAGGCTTTATGGTATTGTTGGTCTAATCCTATGTTAATACCGTTAATTTTATAGAATTCCTGCTCTAATTTGTTTAATTCATATCCATCTTTATCAAAATACGCGTTAGAAGTGGTTTGAAACGTGATATAATCAAGTGGTTTAGTAATATAAGGTCTTCTATAGAATGTATTATCAAAAACTTGTATTTTCATTAAATTTAGTGTTTTTACCTTTGTTTTAAGCGTACTTCTAGATAAGATGGTATAAGACTATCAGAATCCTTAAACTCTTCATTAGAGAAAGGGATAAATTCGTTATTCTGTACTTTTCCTACAATAGTTGATATAACAGCTTTACCGGTTAATAAAAAAACCATTTCATATACTATATAATCATCTATTTTTCTTTCTATAATAGATACTTTATCAGCTACCATAGGAAGATAGGTCATATCCTCTACATCAAGATTGTTGATTTTAATATCTGGATTATCTGTAGGTTGAAACTCTAGATCGGTTCCGTAATATTGGTTAAATATTTCTACAGGTTTCATATTAATTATTTATCTATAGATTCTTTAGTTACTCAAATACAGTAACTCCACCGGAAGCATTAGGCTTTGCTATTCTACCTGCTTCTTTAGCTCTCATTATAATTCTAGTTTTCACATCATCAGGTATATAAGCAGCAGTAAAAGATTTTGTACCAACTGTTTTATAAGGAATGCCTCCAAAGATACTATCTAATGAACCTTCGTTTACTGATTCGTATTGAAATTTAGCTCCTTTACCTTTATATTCATATCCTCCATCAGG
>TARA_R110002012_G_scaffold67268_3_pt1 | contig 10643 bp, 14 predicted proteins | sample TARA_R110002012 | Tara Oceans TARA_R110002012 (sample SAMEA4396515) | marine metagenome | biome: Westerlies Biome; feature: [DCM] deep chlorophyll maximum layer (ENVO:01000326); material: water (ENVO:00002006), including particulate matter (ENVO:01000060) such as... | depth 40 m
CTTTACAATCACTAAAGTCTTTAGGTGTGCTAAGGTTTACTGCGAATGATGTAGGTTTTGTACTTTTAGTTTCCCAACTTATATTTCTAGCAACCATCATTGAAGGATAAAGACCTGCGAAATCGAAGGCCGCAACGCCCCAATGAAGTCCATTTGTGCCTTCCGTTAGTGGATTATACACCATCGCTCCATCGTAATCTTTTCTGCCTGTTTTGCGACCTGTAGGGGCTTTCCAATGAGCCGTTTTTGAAAAGTAAATCGTACCCATATTGCTTGCGTAAAAACAAGCATCAAAAGGAGCAACTAATAATTTTTGTAAAGATAAAATAGAATCTGTAATATTCATCTTACTATCTAAATCAGATATAAGTTGAGTATCTTTAATTGCATACTCAAGATAAGTATCTGTATCTTCTAACCATCCTCGTTGAAAGAATTCATTCTTATCGGGGAACTTAGTACTAACTAACTTCTTATTACCTAATATAGTTTCAGAAACATAGTCTAAAGCCATAGAAGGTAAAGTACCTCTTTGTGAATCGTTCCATTGTCTCTCAAAAGCCAAATCTAAAGGAACTACTATTCTACCTTTGATAGGTTGACTAACAGGAGAATATCTATGTATAATTTCATCATTATATGTTACAATTCCTTTTTTAGAAGACACTCCTGTTATTTGTGAATAAGGTGATATTTTTCTAATATCTATATTATTAGCCACTGCTCTTTCAATTAGTTTTGGTATATCGAACTTCCAACCGAACCAAGATATAATCATATCTGCATCAGACGATACTATCTTATCTAAGAAGTCATTAATGACATCGGCTTCTGTTCCTTCATTGGGAAGCCAATAATAACAGAAATCTTCATTGTTAATTCTACAAGTTATACAAGTAATTTGTTCATCATACTCTCCACCTTGCATCCATTCCATATCAAAATAAAGTTTAGTCATGTCATATTCTTTAATAGATTCTATCTTATCTATAGCGTAACGATATTCATGTTTCACATCTGCTTCATAAGTAGGATGAATTAAATCTTCATTTCCTTGCTTTTCAAAATATCTTCTTACATTGTAAGCATACCTACTATGGTTTGGAGTCCACGTAACCTTTACTAAGGATTCATCTTCTAAATTTTTATAGTCTTCATTACTTTCGTAAGTAAGTTCTAAATCAAATCTACCCCATTTATCTTTAACTTTAATTTTGTTAGGTTTAATTTGTTCTTCGTGTATATAGAAATAGGATGGATACTCCGAGTAAGGTATAGTTTTTATTATTCTCCAACCGTTCTCTTTGTAACTCAATCCTATTCCTGTTTCTATTTTGTTAATAATCATTCTAATACCTCAAATAAGGGGCTTTAACTAATATCCTATTAGTTGATGTTAATAATACAGGTGAATCATCTTTCAGGTGTATTTGAAATACTCCTTTCATAAACTTATGAAATACTCCTGTAAATTCAACAGTAGCACTTTGACCTGCCGTATGTATAGTAGGAACTGTCATGGTAAATGTTTCTGTTTCACTTTTATTAGAAGAGATAGAAAGATGTTCATTTTCTACATATTCAAATTTATATTTTGCTAAGTTCATAATATTACATGCCTCTACTACTTCTACTACTTCTGTATCTAATACAGTTATCTTACTTTCAAAGGTAGTCTTTCTAAAAGTTTTCATTACATCATCTTGAGATAACTCAAGAGAGTTTGTTTCAAAATATACAATTAACATATTAATCATTATAACTGAGGTATGTTCTAATACCTTAGCCATTTTACTTGTAATAGATTCATCACTAAATGTTAGGAAGTCTCCTACTTTAATGTGTACTCTATCCTTAAAGGTTTTAAGGAGTTTAGTAGTTTTATCTATATCTACGACAACAACACTACTAGTAGAATCAACAGTTTCATTTTCACCTAATGAAAGATGAATCAGACAAGCAGTTGCTTCATTTGCATTACATATGAATAACCCATTATCCCTACATTGGATATAAGCATGTTCAGAAAGACGACTATTTTTCGCCGCCATACCATCGAAATACTTTCCCTTTAGTGCTACATCTTCTAGTGCTTCTCTTAATTTATTTGCATTTATATTTATATTCCATTCGGACATGTTTCTCACTTAAAATCTCCATTCTTAAATTCTTCAATTCCTAACCACTTGTTATCGGTCTTAGATACTTCAAAGACATTCCAAGATTTACCAACTAAAGAGGGGTTAGTTTTACAATCATCTAATACTGCTCGATACATTGTTTTATCTGCTCTTTTAATTTTAGATACTGTTAGTATCTGTAGTAATCTTTGCGGGGTTGATTTATGCCAATCCGGTTCAAAACCTACAGGAGTTGGCACATTTATATTTTCATAAATAGGTTTTAAATGTGTAATTAAAATTCTATTTGTTTTTAACGCGATAAAGGGATTTAGTATTCTATTATATACTCTATTTCTAATCTTCCAATCTAAAGGTTGTACTTTGATTGAATCTATATCATGAATAATAGATTGACCTTTATTATTTGATTTTACTAATGCTTCTCGTAGTACATCGCTAGAGCCTTCATTTACTTTATCAACTCCATCTAATACTACTGCTTTTACATTACCTTCTTCAACACACTCGTTAGCATATTCTAACCAAGCGTGGCAGTTATGAAATGTCTGTTCCCAATCCCAACTTCCGTCATTCTTTAGAACATTAGGAACATAAATTTCTATATTTTCGTCTTTCCAAGAAGAATTCCACGTAGCAGTACAACCATCATCTAAATCTAGAATTAATACTTTCATTCCTGATTTCTTTTCTTCTTCAGTTCGGCAATCCATAGCCGTTCCACTTTTACCTGTTTTGGGTAAACCTACAATGCCTAACAATAAATACTGTTTATCGTTAACCATACGTTCTTTTATTTGTTGACGTATTGCTTTCTTTCTTTCTTCATAACTTATTATTTCAATTGCTTCTTCTTTCTTAACATTCCAACTCATTTTTATCACCATTATAATTTATATTTACGTCTGTCCATTTGTGGACAATATCGTTTAATTCTTCTTCTGTTACTTTTAACCTAATTTCTTTACCGGAGGGGAAATGGAATTTCATCCAATATTCTCCTGTATCATCATTTAGTCTCCAAGTAGTAAAGTCTGCATTACCTATCGGAAATGCAAAACTTTTCCCGTGTATTATATTATTTGTTATCGTATATTCATTCATTTTAATTTCTCCATTATTTGTTGAAGGGCTTTTCACCCTTCTGACCGACATGGGGAGAGTTCGGCTACTCTAAAGTCTAATCAGTCGAAAAACCAATTATCTGTATCTTCTTCTACGAAGTCTATGGCTTCAGGGCTTCCACCTCTAGCCTTAATGACATACATACCATTTACATTAATAGATGGTGGTTGCGGGTCGCCATTGTCATCAGTACTTTGTGATGTTCTACCTACTACAATAACATTAGAACCTATACCGAAATCAATATTGATATGTTCCGGTATCCAACATGTAGTTCCACTCCAACCGTCTCCTTCATAATCAAAATCAGTATTTAAGTCATCTAGAGTTAGAATTCTATTACCATTTTTAGTAGGAGTCATATTAATACTAGTTGCGTTACCTTCTGTAAATACAAATCTATCAGAATATGGTTTATCATTTACAGTATCATGGAATCTAGATAAGTCAATAAGTGGACTATAGTTTCCTTCGGAGTACATCATTAACATTTCTTTCATATCTGTTTTAGATACATCTTTCTTTAATTCAGAATCTTCCGGTAAATCAACATTAAAGATTAGAGAATCCATAGTCTTATTTGTTGCACCATGAATCTTACTACTATCATTAGAGTTCACAATACAAGTAAAGTGAACATACTCAAAGGTAGTAGGACTAAAAGTTCTACTTGATGCACCTTTGTAGTTAAAGAAGTATTTACCAAAGTTACCATTTACTTCTCCAATAAATACACCACTTCTTCTAAACTCTTCTTTAGCCAAAGGTTTTCCATAGTTCTTTTTATTCCAATCTGCATTGTTAGAATCAATAGGAACTAAATATGTTCCATCTTCTAAATCTACATTGTTGTTAGGAATAGTTGAAACTTGTATTACCTTTTCTTCTCCATCCAACATCATACGTCCTTCAAACATTTCATTTTCTATTGCAGTAAATATTGCTACTTTACCGAGACTAAATGTTGTATTACTATCTCTTCTATATTCATTAACAATTCTTTGTCTTTGAATAGCCATCATGTCTCTTGCTTCATCTAAAGCAATAAAGAACCCAAATGCCGATTTAAATAACGAATCTGATTGATTCGATGTATTTGTTTGTGATTCACTTCTCTTTAGTACATTTCTAGCACTAGAGAAAAATTGTCTCCACAATGCCCTCGCCATTAGAGGTTCGTTAGATGCATCAATACTATTTTGAGTACATATGTCCTCAAACTTAGCCATCGCATCCGTCTCGGTCATACCGAGCAATTCAGCCGCTTTCATTATTTCATTTTTTATTTCTTCATTCATTTTTATTCCTTCCTTTCTTTTTATTCATTTGTTTTATTTCTACTAATCCTTCGGTAAACATGACTAAGCCACATAATATCCAAAAGAAGTTGGAATCTACACTAATATAATTTAAAGTGTTTAATATTGGTAGTACTATTAGTAACGCACCACCTAACACTATTATTTCGTATCGTAGTAAAAGATGTGCTACATCTTTATGGTCTACAACACCATCATTATTCAAATCTAATTTATTCATATTTATCACTACCTTCTAGGTTTATTATCTAAAAATTTTATTATAAATCTTAGAGCAAAAAACGCTAGAAAAATCTCAATCATTTTATCATCTGCCCTACCATCCAAGATGCTAAAACCTTTGGAGTCATATTACTACTTCTCCATTCCGATTCTCCTACAACTCTTAATAATTTAAATTTTTGATTATGTTCTAAGTCACTTTTAACTATAGTATCATGTAAATTAATACATATAGTCTTCATGTCTACTGATTGATATAACAATTTATGCACCTTCTCTAAACAATTTGTATATTCATTTGTATTTATTAATTCTAATATTTTAGTATATGGTTCTAAGTTTTTATCTATTTGATATATGAGGTTAGAATTACTAGAAACTGATGCCTGTAACTCCGTGAGTCCTCTTCTTATGTCTCCGTGTAGGTAGGTTATGAACTTTTCCAAGTCATCATCGGAGACGCTTGTTATACCCTCCTTGTTCAAAACTGAAACCATAACTTGTGTCATATTAGAATTACTTAACCGATTAAAAGAATAGTTTGCACACCTAGATTGTATGGGAAATATAATTTTATGTCTACTATTACAAGTAATAATAAATCTACAATTAGAACTATATCTTTCCATAATACGTTTCAAAGCATTTTGTGCATCTTTAGTCATACCATCCATTTCATCAAGTAATATAATTTTAAATGGTACATCACCAATCTTACTTGTTGATGCTATTTCTTTTATCCTTGTTCTAACTGTTTCTAACTTTCTATCATCAGATGAGTTAATCTCAAAGAAATTTGCTCCCTTAAATTCACCGAGTAAACTATTTGCTAAAGCAATAGCCGCAGTAGTTTTACCAACACCTGCTATTCCATATAACAAAAGATTAGGCATTTCTTTATTTTCTATCCAATGTTCTGCATCTAATACAAAATTAGTTTGTCCGTATATTTCTTTAATATTCTTTGGTCTATATTTTTCTGTCCACAACATTATATTCTCACTCCTTTCATTCCTTTCATTAAAGAAAACCATTTTGGTATTCCATATTTCCACTTAGCAAAAGATATCTTATCTTTTACATAGTACATTCTGTATTTATCTACAACAGATAATTCATCAAAGTTTTCTTCTTTTCTACAGATAGAGTCTTCTGATATGGCTACTACAAACTCAGTCAATCCTATATCGGGTAACTCTTGTGAAACCTGTTTCCAAACAGATTCATATTCTTTTAATGTAGTTTCTACTTTGTGAATTTTACCATAGTATCTAACACTGTATTCTTTACACAATGCTTCACAATGTGTTTTTAAGAACTCAAAATTTTGTTTAGATTTTCTAGACCAAATGGTACAAGGATGATTTAACATTACAGGTTTGTAAGGACTATCAAATCCTAAGTGGTCTGCAATAGTTGACATCATCTGCATACTTTCAGTTGGCATTTTTACTACATGTTTGTTGCACATATCTTGTGCGGCTTTTGTTGGGTTTTTGTTTAGTATAAATATATTCATTTTAATTTCTCCATTATTATAACCATGCCCCTAAAGATGGTTTAGGTTGTATTGGGGCGTATCTTTTCTTTCTTGTTTTGTTACCAATACCTAATATTTTACATTCAGTATTGTCTAATTTTGTTTTAGCATATTCTAAAAACTCTTTATCTTGTAATAAAGATTTTAGTAAATAAGCATCTGATTTTTTAAGTTTAAGTTTTCTACATATCTTAGGCACTACTGAATAAGAATTTCTAGTAGGCATTACTAATTTTCTATACATTCTACCGTCATGAACGTAGGCTAACATTTCATAGAAGTAATCATTACTTAACTTTCTTTTAACTGCAAAATCAATGTATGCTAATTTGTTAGGGTGCATATTAGGAGTTAACCAAGATAGGAACTGAGTATCAGATGGTTTATTATCCTTTAGCATTTCAGCAATTTCATTTCTATCTGCATTTTTAAGATATTCACCGACCATAGGATATATATCAATATCGTATTTTTTGGGAGGTGATGCCCTAGGTGCAATCTCTTTTAGATATTCTACATGTATCTTTTTCGTTGCACGTTTTAACTTACATAAATTAAAAATAGATTTAGGAACATCTTTTTGATTATCAGAAAGTAATACTACTTGTCCTTTATATTCTAATATTGTTTTACGAATTAAATCAGTATTAGGTTTGTAGTTTACTTCTCTTATTATTATTCCAACTTCTATAGGAATACTATAATTATCTGTAATGTCATACTCATTACCATATTTAATAATTGGGTTATTTGAAACAAATGTTAGTGCTTTATTTAATTTTTCTGTTACTGCTTGTCCTACTATTATTATTGGTTTATATTCATTGTGTTCTTTTATTGTATTTATTAGGCTCATCTATAATCCTCACTTCTACTAACTCATCATATTCTGTATTGCATTTTCTACAATCAATGGCTATGATAAACCATTTAATTTCTTTTTCATATTTTACCCCTGCCTTGAATCCAAATAATTTATTACCACATTCTCTACACCCTAGTAAACTTTGACGTGTAGCGTGATAATCTAATATCTCTTCATCAGAAACTAGATGTTTTGACTTATCTAACATAGTTGTGTTAATAATACATGTTGAGCATAAGTCTTTACTATTACTTGTTTCTCTCAAATTGCATCTAACGCATAACATCAAATCAAGTCCTTTATACTCAATATGCTATCAAGTCCTTTTTGTGTTAAATGTTTGTCTTGTCTTACCATCCACATTACTTGTGCAAAGGTATTCCAATTTACATTAGAATATTTACTATGTAATATAAATTTTTCATACAGATTTTCTAGATTAGAAATACCTGTTATGTATAGAACAGGTCTTGGTCTGTTTTTACTTTCCATAGGATTAATTTTACTTTCTATTTCATGTTGAAGTAAACTTCTTCTTATTGCAAATAAAAAATTTAGATTACCTCTAATGGTTACTCTTAATCTCACTCTATAACCTACGGTTGTATTCTTGTCTTTAGATACGTTAATTTCAGCCGTAGGTAATGATAGTAAAATACCACGCAGTTCACCTTTACTCAACATAGCCGTGACTTGTTAGTAAGGTAGTTAAATATTGTTCCTTATATCATCCAATGTGTTGATATCCGCAGGAAATTTATCATCTCTAATTCTAACTAATCTAGGAAATCTAAGACCAAAATTACCATCAGCATCTTGAGATATTAAATCACATGTTACTTCTAATACAATTCTCGGTAAAACATAGAAAATATTTTTTTCATATCTATCTACAATTTTCTTTAAATTTGTTGTTAATCTTATTAGGTCTTCATAAGAAAAACCTGTACCAACAGAACCAACATTTACATATCCACTTTCGTGTTTTACAGATATACCAAATGAACCAAACACTTCAAACCTATTACCTTCTCCATACTTCGCACTATCTATAACTACGTCTAAATTAATTGTAGGTGGCTTATGTTTTAGCAAAGAATTATTTCTTTTACCTATCGCATATGGTGCATCTAAGTCTTTAATCATTATACCTTCAAAACCACGATTAATCGCAATATTATATGATTGAATTAAATCTAGAGAATCAAAGAATTCTGTAATATATTTGTTATCTATTGTCGCAAGTAAATTACTTAATCTAATATGATAAGGTTCTTCAATTAAAGATTTACCATTAATATATAATATATCAAAGACTACCATTCTAACAGGACAATCTATCATTGCTTGAACCTTATTCTTAGAGTGAACTCTTGTTGCTAACTTCTTATGTTCAGCAGGAGAGCCATCTACATTAATAGGATAAATTTCACAATCTAATATCATATCTTTACATAATGATATGTCTTGTAACGTTGCTATATCACGAAACTGTTCTGTAACTATTTTACCTGTTCTATTAAAGATAATAACATCATCATTACTAACATGTAATTGATATCTATTACCATCAAACTTAGTGTCTATAGTATAATTTTCAGGAAGTTTACCATCATATTTTTTAGCAAGCATCGGTTTAATGAATGCTCCTACTGAACTTTTCTCTTTTAAAATAGTATTAGTAACTAAACTAGAATAGATAGCACTAGGACTATGGTAATTGTTATATTTAACATTATAACCTTCCCCAAAGTGTATTTTTAATGCTTTGTAAACATTAGATGAAGAAATACCATTTCTAGGTGTTCTTAACCAATATCTAACAAACCATTTCATTTCTAATCCAGTCATCTTACTAAGTTCTTCCTTTATTATAGTAAAAGAAGTATTATTTTTTGAGGAACAATCTAGACTTAATAATCTAGAAAAAGAATCTATACTCATACTAGGTAGTTTAGTGTTAGGTTCTAATACCATTTGATAGATTCCTTCTGCTAAATCACCCCATATATTTTCACTAGCAATAACTTCGTCTTCAAAGACTTCTAACATTTCTGCTAACCATATTCTTGCTTTCTTAACTCCAATATTATTAGATTCTAATTGTTCAGATAGGATATCTAACACTATATTAGGATTAGAAAAACTTCTAATTGATTCTGAAATAATTTCTTGTTTTCTATTACTTCCATTTGCCATTTCTATTGCTTCACACATTCTCGCTAACTTCATTAACGTCATTTTTATTCACCTTATTTATTTCTATTATTTTATTTATTGCTTTACTTAGATGTTGTAGTTCATCCATGTTCATCCTTATTCCCTTACGGGAAGGCTTACCATCAGCATACCATCGTAAATCTACAATAGGTATGTTCCAATATTCTGCCGTTCTAACTACTAACTCACTAGTAGCATTTCTAGGTATTCTTACTATTATCTTTTCATCTTTCATAATGACCAACCCTGTTTGAATTGTTGTAGTTTATTAAATGAATTAAAATATCTAGGAGATTCTAATTCGTCTACTCTATTTGCTATCCAAACTACTCCACCTAAACTACTTATTTTAACTATTTCATATTCTTTACCATCAATAGCAATCATATCTTCTGTTTCTATTTCAGGAGAAAGACCATATTGTTTAGTTAATTCTGTAGCCATTTGATTTAGATTTTCTGCGAAATACTTTATAATTAAACTTCTTTGTATTGGAACTTTAGCATCTACAGTAATTTTAATCTTACCTTTCATCTTACATACATTACATTTATTTCCTTCACAAATAGGACAAGGAATTTCAGCAGGTAAAGGGGCAGGAAACCTAATTGTTACTGCCTTCTTCATACTTATACAATCCTTTCGGTGTAAAATACTTCGTAAGTATATGAAGCATTTTCAACATAAGCAAAGTGTAAATATACTTTACCTATATCTAAAGCATATCCTTTGTCAAAAACAAAGTCTGTACCTTCTTGATATACATATCCATTTATTTTGAAACTATCGTTGTTAGAATTAGTTATGTTATATGAAACACTATAAATCTCTAGAAGTGTCGTATTGTTACCAATAGCGATTTCAGAAATAGTTTTATTATCATAAGTATCGAAAGACCCACTAATACTATTGTATTCTGAAGGTGGGTCGGGTATAACTTCTGCACAACCTGCTAGAGAAGCAGAGAGGAATAGTAAAACCATTCCAAACTCTGTTAATTTAGTTTGTCTTGTTTTAGAAGGTTCAAATTCTTTCAAGGTTGTTTGTCTTGTTTTTTCTTTCATTTCTTTCCACCTTCTTCTATAGTTTGCATTATCTTCTTATCAGCGTATCCGTAGGCGACATCCATACCAAACCCAATTTCATGCATCACTTGCATCAACTTAACCATTCTATCTTCAATATGATGTGGTGGGTCACATGGGTCGCCA
>TARA_R110002012_G_scaffold246764_2_pt1 | contig 10641 bp, 11 predicted proteins | sample TARA_R110002012 | Tara Oceans TARA_R110002012 (sample SAMEA4396515) | marine metagenome | biome: Westerlies Biome; feature: [DCM] deep chlorophyll maximum layer (ENVO:01000326); material: water (ENVO:00002006), including particulate matter (ENVO:01000060) such as... | depth 40 m
TATTTTCATCATGTTTTATTAGTTTTAAAACTTAAATTCCGTAAAATTAACTTTTAAAACCAAAAGATAGCTTTTAGCTTTAATTAATGACATAATTAAGCTGTTTTTGATGTCCATGTTCTGGAAAGTTTTAAGCCATCTGAACTTCATTCCAAAAACGAATGCAAGGATCAAATTTGTAAAATGCCATGGGTCCTTTTTAAATGTCTTCTTGATTTTTCCGGATTCGCATCAAAATGTATAAAAAAAGGGAGAAACAACCTCCCTTTTAAATCTAACTAAACTAACCAAGGGGAGTAAACCCCTATAATGTAAATAGGATTGTCACCTACTAAATATTCGCACTCTGGATTCCTTAAGCTTTCCGTACTGTATGGAGGTAATTATATCATCTACCTCTGACTGGTCAACAAAGAAGTACTATTATAAATTTTCTGAAGGATACCCCAACTCCTGTCTTAATTTTATGCCCATGACCTGGGTCCTATTCCTTAATTTTTTGGCCTGGGTCAAAAGATTTTCAGTTTGCAGCAATCTATCCACCAAGGCGTTCTGATATTCCTTTGTATTAAGTAATGTGTAATAATTGGAGACTCTTCCAAAGTCTCTAATTTTATTGTACTTAGGGTTTTCCTGTGGCAGTATATCTACCAAGGCAAGATGCTTTTCCAATACAGGCTGTAAGTGATTGACGACTATATCGTTGATCTTTGCGTCTGTTATCTTAAATTCCGCAATTTCCGTGGGGTAATTGGCGATAAGGGTTTTTAAAGAATCGCTTTCTATAATCTCAAATTTAGAAGTACTTATAACCGAATTTAAGGCTCCCTCCAACAAGACCATTGGTGCATAATTAATGTGCACTATAGTATCCTTGGCCCCTCTTGTAATTTTTTCGGGAGCCAGCCCAACATAGTTTAAGGTAGCTTCCAATCTGTTAACATTGTTGGAGTACTTGACAATGCCCTCATTAAGAACTTTCAAATTGGTGTTCAATTCTTCATACAAACTGTGATAGATTTTCATCTCCACTATCCGGTTTTTCCTGATTTCATTTAAATCGTTGATTTTCCATGCGATCAAAATACCAATAACGATCAGGAATATTTCTCCAAAAGCGTAGAGCAGATAGCTTTTGAATTTTCCGGAAAATATGAAGCCCTGTCGAATTTTAGCAAATAAGCGCATATCAACTACTCTAATTTTAAAGCTTTAATATCCGTAATGAGTTGGGCTATGGATGCCCTGTTCAACCCATTATAAATACCTCTAATATGTTTGTTCTTATCTATGAGCAAAAAGTTTTCCGTGTGTAAAAAGTCGTTTATATCCTTTGGCACCCCTAATTCGTTCTCTACAAAATATTGATTTCTTCCCAAATTGTAAATTTCCGTTTTGTCTCCCGTAACCAAATGCCATTTATTATCCATTACCCCATTTTTTTTGGCATAGTTTTTAAGTACAGGGACAGAATCTATAGAGGGAGTTACCGAGTGTGATATCAATAGCACCTCAGGATCGTCCTTAAAAGCCTCTTGCACCTTCACCATATTTCCGGTCATCTTTAGACAAATTCCGGGACAGGTGGTAAAGAAGAAATCCGCTATATAGATCTTGTCATCAAAAGTCGTTTGGGAAACGGTATCCCCTTGTTGATTCAGCAGTTGAAAATCCGGGATTTTATGGAAACTTTTTTCCTCCTCACTATTGGGCGTTATCCAATAGGGCGTAAAGGATTCATCACCGTAGTAGGGAAGGTATTCCACCCTACTGGTCTCCACCACTTCAACGGTCTCCTTTTTTACTTGATTTTTGCAACTAACAAGAAGCGCCAACAAACAAAATAAAACTACCCCAATCTTCCTAATCCCTAACAACAACTTCATCTTCTAATTTATAACATGAATTAGCCCTAAGCATCCCAAAAATGCGTCCGTTTTTGGCCTCATAATTAACATATAAGGTCCCGTTCGGCAACCAGGCCTTTTGCAAGCCTTCTTCCTTCCCTTCCACCAATTGCCTTACCTTGGACAATTGCCCGGTAGCATACCATTGCTTTTCCTCACCTTGCTTTAAACCATTTACGTAATTGGATTCTTCCGCCAATACCCCATTTTCCCACCAGCTTTTATACACCCCTACCAACTTGTTTTGATGATAGGTAGATTCTACCCTAAGCACTCCATTTTCGGACCATCTTCTTGCCACACCTTCCCTTTTACCATTTACAAACCCCAATCTTTCGGCCAAGGTATCATTGGCGTGAAATTTCAGCGAATAGCCATTGTAAGCCTGGTTTTTATAATACCATTTGCCTTCTATTTGATTAAGGACCAAATCTTTTTTTGACACCTCAACAGAATTGATTGCCACAGACTTTCCCCCTTCACGAATACCGCTAGGTGCCTGCTTACAATTTAACAGAAAGAAAGCCGTAAAGAACAATAGGATTAATGGTCGCATAATTTCCTTTTAATATCCTTGATATGGACCGGCAAAAGCCAGATAAGATCCTGTCGTTGAATACAATTCATTAATGATGTGATAATGATACTCCTCCTCACCATCGGTATACTGGGTTGCAGTTGTGTGTCCTCCAGAAGCATCCAAATCTGTTGGGTAGGTCCCTGTGGAAGTACACTTTCTGCCGTAAAGAAAAACCCCGTCCAAGAGTATCCCCACCAGTTTCTCATCGTCATCGGTGAAAGCCTTTGGCTCCAAGTGATAATGATAAACCCCTGGGCCTATATGGGCTCCAGTCCAATCCAAACTAGCGGCTGCCTGGTTTAATGGGCCTCCCCCTTCTTGATCATTGAAAATGGAAGCCCCACTTACTGCTATGCCAATAGTGTTCAATTGTGTAGATACGGTACTTCCCGTTAAATTAGGGGTTGCATCCACTACAATTGTAGTAGCATTGTTGTTACTGGACATAATACTCGGGGTTCTATCAACATCTGGCTCCTCCTTATATAATACATTTCCCTCTCCCCAATACACCGTTTCATGATCGGGCAAACCCGTTGTTTCTATTACTACATTGGATCCGTCCAAATAAATGGTGGTAGCTTCTGAATTAAATGCTGCAAAGGCGGCATGTAATTCTGTTACTTCGGCTTCTTCAATTTCTTCGTCACTGGCACTATCCGCACTACAAGCAATTAGCGAGCTTATTAACAAGACCGGAACCATTGCCAATGCCATTATTCTTTTTTTTATTTTCACTTCTTTTTTCATATCCTTTAATTTAATGTGATGTTTTTAACTTTTACATAGGTTATGCAATGTCAAATCTAATTCATCCGTTAAGTGCAAAATCCTTAATTCCATGAACTGCAGCTGCTATTAAGCCAATAATATATATTAATCGGTAAACCAATTTTAACTTTAAGGGTTAAGGGCTATTTTACAGGTTTGATCATTTTATAAATAACCAAAGCGGCTACGACAATTACCATACATGAAACAATAAAAGCCCACCAGGGATTGGGTTCATTACCCGAAATCTTGAAATGGTCCCATATGTTATCCCATAGCTCCATTGGTTATATTTCTTTTTTTAGATTGAATTTCAATTACTTTGATTACAATGTGATTTGTTATTCACTCGTAGTTCAACTTGGTGACAATAATTCTACTACATTTAAATACCACTGAAGCCAATTAGTTGTACTGTGCAATTTTAGGGTCATCGAACTATGGTAAGTGGCACTTTTTTAGGCCTATTGGGCCTATTAAATAAATATCCTACCCCTAACAAAACCAGCCCTAAAATCAATATAGCTGAAACACCCAATAAAATGACCCCTATACTCGACGACAAAAAACCAGCCTCGTTTTGGCCTACTTCCACAAATTCATTTCCGACTACCTCCAATGACAGGGTGTGTTCATTGCCATTATTTAATACAAAACGATCTTTGCCAAATCCTTCCTTTAAAAGAACCAGGGCGCTTTGATTTTGGTGAATATCCTTAAAGGCACTGTTTGTAACAAGAACCGAATTTATCTCCGAGGGAATGCCGAAGACCTCGAAAACCACCATGGTTTCATGTCCAAGTTTTACGGCCCCATTTCCGAAAGAAATATCCTCTTCCCCATTGAAGCTGATCTGAAGGTTGTTCTTAATATGCTCCAACACCATTTGTCGAAACTCCTCTGGAGTTTGATAAGGTGTTTCTGCAAAATGTGTTCGTATTTCCTGTTGAAAAGCGGTCAATGATGCACTTATCTGTAATACCCAACTATTACCCTCCTTTTCTACGAGCATGGTAGTAGAAACATTGGGGTTATGTGAAAAACTCGCCATTGAAAACCCAAACACAACAAGCAGTAACATATATTTTTTCATCTGTTTATATTTTTGTTTAAAAGGGCATATGGAATAAGCCAAAATCCCATCGATTTGCATACTTATTTGGTCATGGCTTATTCCTAGCTGTATTGTTAATTGACGTAAGCACCCTTTAAACCATTTATAAAATTGTTATTCCCTGCAGCGTCTACATGGTAATGATATCCTCTAGTATCATCCGTATGCCCCCGCAATTCATCCAGGTCGGAAGGACTATCGCCATTGGCATCTTCCAAAGCATATATTCCAAATCCGTCCAAGGCATATCCTATCAAAGCTGCATGCCCATCGTCTTGTACTATTTGTGTACCAAATCCTGTAGCAGCATGGTAGTGATAGCCCTGATGTACATTAATATGTCCCCCAGCGTCATCAAAAGGAGCGAGAGTGTAGGCCCCAAGTATATTATCCACGGGTGCCGGAGCAGAAAATTCTATGCCGTTCAAAGCTACTCCACGAGTCGAAGGCGCCGTATTGCCTGCTCCCGGAGGCCCTCCTCCTGCAGTAGTAAACAAAGTGGGACTAGTCTGTATTACCGGTCTTACTGGTATAACCCAGGTCTGACTTAAATCGGTAATATAGGAAGGAAGGCATTCTACCCAGAAGTTCTCATATTCGGCGCCTACATTGGGGTTGGCGGCATTCTCACAATCTTCTTTCGTATCGGTTACATAAATATCTCCATTGGCATCGTACAGTAGCCAATTGGTATCATTGTAAAATGTCGCCAAATTCTCAACAAATGCACCATCCACATCATAAACTTCCCCACCTTCCAGCCATATACCTCCTGCTTCCTCACCGTCTGCGATGTTGTCCGGGCACCAAGGGCCCATTTCGTGATCTGTTGCCAAACTAGAGGTAACAATTTGATAGCAATCCGTTTGGGTGCCGTCTGAAAGTGTACAAGGTACGGTAGTAATCGTGACCGACCCATCTGCTGTATAAAAGTAGGATGGATCAACATTTACAACAGCAGAATCATCTATAGTTTCGCTATCATCCGTAGTATCAGCACTATCATTGCTGCAGTTTAGGCAGGACATGAGGAGCACGGTACCTACAAGAAAATATGGGAATTTATTGGTCATAGCTTCAATTTTATATTTACACTTAAGTTTTCTACCTATTCACGTTTACGTCCTTTAGGCTTTGGTGCTTTCTCCAACTCTTCTTTAGAGATGTAGCCATCCTCATCGGTATCTATCGTGTCAAAATCATCTTTAATAGGGCCCTTTAATTCCTCTTTGGATAATTTACCGTCCTCATCCTTGTCCATTTCCTTAAAAATTTGGTCTACGGATGGTGGTTCTTTTTGTCCTTTACCCCCTTGGGATTGCGCACTAAGGTTAGCGCTAAAAAATAAGGTTACCATTGCTGTTAACACTGCTGATTTTAATACCATTTTTTTCATTGTTATTGTTTTTTAAATTCATTCTTTGGACTACAAAGGTGGCCCGTGGTTTAATACCAAATGGCCAGTTTCAATGAAGCACTGGAGGTTTTAAGCGTATGAGGTGTTAGCTTCAGTGAACTACATATTCAGAAAGGTTTGGATGGCCAATTTTTGCAGTGCGATGAAAATTAATTCCTTTAATTTGTACCATGGACAGAACTAAACGATTTCTTTTTCACACTGTATTATGGCTAGCCGTTTGGCTTATGGCCTGGTTACTAATGACAGATGATGCAGGCTTTGCAAAAAAAAACACCCCGTCCTTTCTTTTACAAATTGTGGTCATAGCCGTTTTGATCTATTACACAGCTCCAGCACTTTTGTTCAAAAAAAAGTATATCCCCTTTATATTGATCTCTTTGGCTCTGATCGTTTTCTGTGCCGCCATTATTTCCGAACCTGTTTTGGGACTATTTTCAGGTCAGCCACCACGTGAGGCAGGTCCACCACGCCCTATGCGCCCCAGGGTACCGCCCCAGTTTTTGATCCATTTTTTAATAATGTCCATTGCCTATGTGCTGGCCACCTTTGTAGAGACATTTTTGTTTGCCCAAAAGAAGGAAGAAGAAACCATTAGGAACAAAAATGAAAATTTGCAGACCGAACTAAAACTGCTGAAATCGCAGATCAACCCACATTTCCTTTTCAATTCCCTGAACAATATTTATGCCCTTTCGGTTACCAATTCGGAGAAGACCCAACAGGGAATCAGTACCCTATCCAATATGTTACGCTATGTTTTGTACGAATGTGAACAGGCTTATGTACCCATAGGAAAGGAGGTAGCTTATATAAAGGACTATCTGGCCATTTACGTCCTAAAAAGCAGTAAAACCTATCCCATACACACAGAATTTCGAATAAAACACGATGCTGTACAGGTGGCCCCTATGCTTTTTATTCCGTTTGTTGAAAATGCCCTAAAACATGGTAATCTAGAAAAGATAACAGATGCCTTTTTAAAAATAAGTATCTTCTCCGATGACAGGAAAATCCATTTTGAAATTGAAAACAGCATTCCCAAAGAGTCTATGCAAAAGGACAAAATGGGAGGAATAGGCCTCGAAAACGTAAAGAAAAGATTGGAAATTCTATATCCTAAAAAGCATAGCTTAAAGATCCAAAAAGGATTAACTACTTTTAAAGTTCAACTACATATAGATCTGAATGGGAAGCATTAAATGTTTGATTGTAGACGACGAGGAATTGGCACGAAGCCTCCTTAAAACCTATATTGCCAAAGTGAATTTTTTGGAATTGGTGGCCGATTTCGAAAACCCCTTGGACGCCATCAAAGTACTTAAGGAAAAAAAAATAGACCTCCTTCTATTGGATATACAAATGCCCGAAATAAAAGGTACCGATTTTGCCAAAATGATTCCACCCGGCACACAGGTCATCTTTACCACGGCATACTCCGAATACGCCTTGGAAGGGTTTGAACTAAATGCCATTGATTATCTTTTAAAGCCAATTACCTTTGAACGCTTTTTAAAGGCCGTCAACAAAATTAAAACAGACGCTAATCAGGTAGCCACAGAGGATTCAATAGTTGTTAAATCTGGCTATGACCTACATAAAATAAAGTTTGATAGCATTCTATACATAGAAAGTGATAGTGAATATGTCATTTATCACACTCCTCAAGGTAAGATTATGAGCAACCAGAGCCTTAGCGCCTTGGAGAAAAAGCTCCCGGTACAAAGTTTCATGAGGGTACATAGATCATATATCGTTAATAAGGCAAAAGTAAATGCTTTAAAGGGCAGGGATTTATTGATTGAAAAAGCGATCATACCCGTAAGTGCCAGTTATTATGAGCTTGTAAAAAAGAATCTTTTTTAAAGACTAAAACAAACAAATGGCAGCTCTTGGGGCTGTAAGCTTCGCACATTGACTGGGCTATAGCAAATGCATTGAATAGCTTAAAGTTTTACTTTTCCGCGGATATCAAGTTTAAATATCGCCCCATCCAGTAGGGCAACAACCAGTATACAGGTTCTTTTTCCTGGGACGGATCACCGCTAACCGCAACATAAGGGTTTTGATCCCATCGCATAGTTCGGTACTCACTTGGTGGGCGCAAGGCCGTTTGCAGCTCTTCAAGAATAGGCTGCCGAACTACCTTAAGGTCTTCCCTTTGGGCATTGTCCACATACCAGTCTACCAAATCCAAGGGGGCATCCTTTAAAAAGGCAATGGAATTATCCAGTTCGTCATCTCCCCCTGTTAGAAAATTGTAAGTAAAATTGATCATGGGGCTCTTTGCCTTTTTATGTTTATTGAACCATTGCTCCAAATGGTCGTGATACTCCCTCTTCAATTCCGGATCATCTTCATAATTTATAAGGGTCGGATACATGTATAGGGACAAAAAAATATCAAAATATGTCTCCCAGGAAGGATTGGTATTGTGCAAGGTTTTTGCATTTTCCAAATACCCCTCTTCCTTGATCAATTTCAAATATTCCTTTTGATACTTTTCATTTTTGGTAATGTGATGGGTAAACTTTAAGAACGCCAGCAACTCCAACGAGTTCAATGCCCTTTCCGGAGCCCAGTCGGGATTATGGTTCAAAATATTCGGGGACCATACGCCCCATTTGGTATGGGTCCCGTCCACATCTACCAAGTTGAAGTCGTTTTCTATGAGATGGTCCATAATTTTACTAAAATGATCCGCTACCCGCTTTTTTTCCTTGGCATCGGCCACCAAGTTATAATAACAATAATAGCCGAATAAATGGCCCGAAATCTCATCGCTACTGGTGTCGCCCTTCCATTTCCACTTACCGTCCTTGGAAACATGCCAACGCTTTTCCACCGGTTTTTGTCTTGGGTTTTCAATTATTGCCTCGGCCAATTCGCGTTCGGTATAAGTGCGGTTCATATCATGGGATTGCTCCCAGGAAACTGGAATTATAGTTCTGGCAAAAAAACCATCTTCCCCGGTTACTTCCCTTAAAAAATGTAAGAAATCGAATGCTTTTTTGGCTCTTTCCTTAGCCTCCGGATTTTTGGTTGTTGCATACCTAAAGGATTCCATGGCCAGATAATTGGATGTAAACTCCCCATCATTATCATCGTCCTCCGGTTGTATGGTTGTAGTATCGCCCGGTACCACTAATTTGGAACGGGCTATTATCCATGGTTCCCGGACATGGCGCCGTATCAATTTATCATAAAAATAGTCTGCCTTGTCTTCAAGGGTCATATGCCGTTTCTTTATGGCACTTACTCCATTGGCAGTCGCAACCCATGCATTTCCCTGCTGGTCAAAAGCGATATCGTTCACCGCATCATCTACCAACCAGCGTCTGCCCAATCTAACGGAATACTCTTTTTCTCCCGGGATAAATCGTGTTATGCCGTATTGGGTACCTACCCACATCCTACCGTCAGGTCCTCTTGTCACAGCGGTTACATTAGCATTGGTAATCCCATCCTCAGGCCGTTTTTCCCCAATTTTTGCGGTTTTGTTTCTAATGGAAATACCCCCCAGGCCCCCTATCCACATATTTCCATCATGGTCAAAATCCATTCCCCTAACATAGGCACTGATCAGATCAACGTTTGCTTGATATGCCCTGGTTTTTTCATCATTACAATGGTATAGACCCACGTCCGTACCTATCCAAAGTCCGCCATTATTGTCAGACAGTACGGCACGTATACTTCTCGCTGTTATAAATTCTTTTTTCGACCATTTACTGTCTTTATACAGCCATATTCCATGTGGCCCAAGGGCATAAATACCTTCTTTTGCCGATAGCAGTTTGGCAATAGGCGGCTTAGGACCTTCCATTTTTTGGATATCCCCGGAGCGACTCCTATAAACTCCGTTCCAAGTGGCCATCCATACCTCTTGCTCTTTATCAATTTCTACGTCATAGGCCGGACCCTGATTGTTCCCACTAATAACTAACTTCCATTCCCTGGAATCGACTTCCTTTTGATAAATGCCATTTTTGGTGGCAATCCAGATGTTGCCCGCCAAATCGGGTTGAATGGCCCTAACGTTATTGGAGTCTTCACTGTTTTCGGCAACAATAAATGCCTCGTGATATTCTTGAACAAAAGGCTCATCTACATAAGTTGTATTAGGCTTTGCTATTGGTTTGGCTTCTGTATCTTTGGTTTGGCCAATGCACAAAATAGGAATAAGATATAGAAAGGGTACTAATTTTTTCATTTTCGGTGGTTGATTTGTTTGAGGCCTAAATTTAATCCATACCAAGGATATATGCCTCCATCAACTTTAATTCTTTGATCTATGGTCCCTGAAAAACGTATTGTATAATATGTCCGGACACAAACTCCATTCATCTTTCTTTCCTGCCCCCAACTCATATCATCTACATTAAAAACATTTAGAAATCTAAATACCACTTTCCTGTTTTTTCTTCTTGGCGAAGTACCTGCCCTGCTTCACATAGTAGGACCCAACAGGAGGGGAATTATCCCCAAATTCCTTTCTTATGTACGTCAAAATCTGGGCAATTTCCTCATCTTCCAAATAATCTACCGCTGGCATTACACCGTCAAAGGCTTTGCCATTCACTTCTATGGGCCCACTTAATCCGCTCAACACAACGTCTATAAGTCTTTGTTGATCCCCTTTGACCCATTCTGAACCGGCGATCGGCGGAAACCTACTACCGTCTCCCATACCATTGGCCATATGACAGGCTCCACAGTATTTGTTATATAATACAGCTCCCGCTTCTGCCCTAAGTGGCGTAAGATCATCCTTAGTTTCATCCGGAGTTTTGATATGCGGTAAGTTTTTGAGTTTTTCCATTTTCGAAAGTTGGTCTTTTCCAAAACTCTT
>TARA_R110002012_G_scaffold283478_1_pt1 | contig 10641 bp, 1 predicted proteins | sample TARA_R110002012 | Tara Oceans TARA_R110002012 (sample SAMEA4396515) | marine metagenome | biome: Westerlies Biome; feature: [DCM] deep chlorophyll maximum layer (ENVO:01000326); material: water (ENVO:00002006), including particulate matter (ENVO:01000060) such as... | depth 40 m
ATGGTTTTATAAAAGAAGATCAACAAACTGCAATAACTTATAAATATGTTGCTCCTACTGGAACAGGAACAGATGATTTAAAAGGTGGAGAGTTAGTAGACATAGCTTCAGGGTTAATGCAAACTAATGGTAAATGGAAAAAAGAAGATGATATTGCAAAAGATGTGATGAACTATCTAAAACAAACTAAATATGTTGATGATACACTCGCAACTACTCCAGAAATTATGAAAAGTATTAGTAACCAATTAAATAAAGAATATAACTTTGATTGGGATAAAGCTAAAAAAGATGGATTTAAAGAAGCTTTAAAAGATGTTGATGAAGGAGATTATGAAGATGTTAAAGATCTAGTTCAACAAGGTAGAAATCTTCTTAAGCAAGGTAAAAATAGTATTTTCATGATCACTGATGAGGGTTATAAACCTCTTGGTGCTGGGATTGATTTCACTAATCCTAATCAAGAAACTCTTAAAGACTTAATGAGAATTTTAAATACACTAGAAGGACAAGGTAATATATCCAATACTGATCTAAATAAATTAGTTAAATTAATATAAAAGTATTAAATGAACGGAAATCAACTTTTAACTACTATAAATCCTCCTAATGGAAGTAATGGTACGCCTGATGAGACAGACGCTTATTTGTATAAATTTTATAAAGAAGTTGTAGGTAGTGTTCCAAGCCAAGAACGTATTAAGAAAATTAAAGAAGCTACAAAAGATAATTGGTCTGGTCTTAGAAAAGTATTAGAAGAAAAATATGCTGATAAACTTGCTGATAAAGGTTTTGAATGGGGTGGAGTATTTGCCGAAACTGAAGATATAAAAACACCTACTACAGAAAGTGTTGAAGAAGTTAAAAAACCTAAAGTAGAAGAAGTAGATTTTCAAATGCCTGAAGGTGACTTTGTGGAAAAAACAAAAGGCTTGTATGATAATTTTGACATTTCTGAAGCTAGTGTAGGTACCGATGCGGTGAAAGTAAAACATATAGAAACCGGAGAAGAAAATGTTTTTAACTTAGATACAGATTGGAATAAAACGTTATATCAAAATAACATCGACTCTGATTATAATAAGTTTTTAGATTTTGTATCTAAAGATAGATCATCGTTAAAGAATCCGGTAGCTAAAAATATATATGATAGAACTAATTTAGTAGCAGACAAGGTTGAAGTGGAAGATTTTCCAGGACATGTTTCTGAAGAACTAGTATATGATGGAGTTCAAATTGGAACTGGAGATGATACAGAACAACGAGGTATGGTTAGTGAATTCTTCAATCCAACTCAATCAAGAGGTGCATCTACTAAAGAAACTGAAAATATATTAAACTCTATTGAGAATGCAGGTGTTCAAACTTTAATTGACTTATCAAAAGTATTTCCAAATCTAGAAACTGTTGGTGGATTAGAGAGTAAATTTAGTGATTTCAACGAAGAAGAACAAGAGCAGGTAAAAAAATATGTATTTCAAAAAGCTAAAGAAGATTCAGGTTTAAATTTTACATGGGATACTTTTAACAAATTATGGGATCCACAGCAAAAATTCTTTAATGGTATTGAGATTCAAGCAGAATCTGTTGCTAATTCAAAGTTAAATGAACTAAAAAAAGAATATTTAAGTTCAGATGAAGTTAGCGAAGAATATGCTAACAATTTTGAAAAAACAACATTAGCAAATGCCTCTCGTCAAGAACAATTACTATTTAAATATACTAACGAACTTGATGCTACAAGAAAACAACTTGCTCAATTAGAAGAACAAGAAGGGTCTACTAGTAAAAACTTATCAAGAAAGATTGCACTAACAAATTTAGAAAAGAAATTAACTGAAGGTTTAAAGAAATTAGGTGGTGGAGTTTGGGATAATCCAGGGTGGATTAATAAAAGAGAAAATATAGATCCAGAATTAAAAGATAAGTTAGTTAAGATTCAAAATGAAAACAGTAATATAGCTAGTATTTTAGAAAATTATTCTCAAGAGTCTGATGCTTTTGATAAATTAAGTACACAAGATATAGCTAAACACGTATATCGTGATGAGTTACAATCATTAGAGTATATCGACCAATTAGGTGAAGATAATAGTATAACGGTAAGCTTAGATGATTTATCCATATCTAAACCAGGTGAGGATGGGATGTTAGGTGATTTTGTAGCGCTAGCCCAAACAGGTGGAGAGGCTAAAGATTTAATTAGGTTAGCTAAAATGATGGGGCATGAAAACTCTTTTGAAGCTGCTCAAAAAGGTATTACAATCCCATATAAAACGTTGTATGATTTAGGGGTTAGAACTACAGGTTATAGTGGGTTTATTGATAATTTAATTAACAATAAACTAGATAAAGAGGTTAGTAGAAAATACAGAATGTGGGAAGAGGAAAAACTAGAAACTACCGCAGCTGTAAATGGATTATTTAATACCGTAAAATTAGGTATGGATCCTGCTAAAATTGAAAAATCAACTTCAGATCTTTTTGGACTCACAAAAACTGGTGTTAATACTATGGGTAGAGAAGCTGCTGAAGCAACTATGGTTCAGTGGTTAGATTTCTCTCCAGACGAAGTTAAAGATATTTTAGGTGAAGACTATAGAGATAAACTAGATATGCTTCAATTAGGAGTTGCTTATGTTAATAAAAGTAAAGATGTAAAAGAAGGAAAAGTAGCACCTATAACTTTAACTAAAGCTCAAGAAGAAGCATTTGAAGTGGGATTAGGTGAAATGACTTATAAAGCAACTGGAGGATTTGTACCTACGTTATTGGAGTTTGCTGCATTTGAAGTAGTTACTGGAGGAGCTGGTACACCTGCTGCAATAGCTAAAATGAGTAGTAGATTAAAAAAAGGAGCTGCAACTTTTGCTTATGGAGCGGGGAGAGAAGAAATTAAAATGCAAGCCACTACTGCTGACTTTGAATTAGGAACTGGAGCTTTATTTTATGGCTTTGGTACATTATTTAAACCTTTAAGATTTTTCTCTAAAAACAAACAGGGTTTAAATGCTTTAAGTGACATGTACATAAAAGCTGGACCTGCTGGTGCTTTATCTATAGAAGGTAGTGAGTTGATTCATGGTTTATCTGATGACTTGATGGGTGATAGAGATTTCCAAAATTTCATTAAAGAAACTTATGGAGATACAGATGAAACTTTTAAACGTATCGTATCAAACGCTTTGATGTTTAAGTTAACTGGAGCTACTCATGTTAAAGCAACTAAAAATGCTTTTAATAGAGCTAAATACGATGTGATGTCAGTAGATGCTAAAAGAAGAGCACTACAAAGAATATCTAATGCTCAGCAAGAACAAATAAATGAAGCTGCACAATTATTAGATTCTAGAAAAAGAACTGAAGTAGACTTAGATTTAATGTACTCTACAGATCAACGGGTGCAAAATCAAGTTTTGTTAGAAGGTATAATTAAACTTAGTAAAGAAGACTCTCCTAATGGAAAGAAAGCTAAAGCAATTGTAGAAAAGTTAAACGCTAGTGAAGAATTAGCTAGAACTTTAACACAACAAATAAGTGTTGAATCACAACTTGGCGCTTTAGAACCTTTTAAAAGAGATAGAAATGGTAATTATGAATATGAAACGGTAGTTGTTGACGGTAAAGAAGTAAAGCAAAAGAAAATAGATCCTAACTTTGAAAAGAATTTCAATGAAAATGTAATGACACCTATCAATAAAGCGTTAGAAATAAATACTCAGCGAAGTGATGGTGGAAGTTCTTATAAAAAACCTGAAGTTGTTTTTGGTAGAGGGAAAACTTTTAGAGAAGAAAATAATTTTGAAGTAGATAAAAATGGTAGAGACATTGGAAACACTGCAGAGTTTCATGAATCAAAAGATGGTAGTTCAGATAGGATATTAATTGATTTAGATAAGTATACACCAGGTAAACCTCTTCATGAGTTAACTCATTTAGTTTTTAGAACATACTTTAGAAACAATAAGAATGCTCCAACAATTTTAAAGAAACAGTTTCAAGAAGCGTTTAATGCAGTTCTAACAGAAGAAGGTGTTGGATTTGAAGGTAGTGATTTAATGAAAGAGATAAGTGACAAGTATGAAAAAAGTCCAGAAGATGTTAAAGCTGAAGAGTATGTCGCTTACTTAGTAGAATTTCTAGGTAATCCAGAAGTATATTATGCTAATAGAAATGTAGCTGGAACTTTGGCTAAAAGAGTTAGCAATCAAATTAGGTTAATAAAAAAGAGATACGGAGTTGGTGATCATTCTATTAGAACAGCAGAAGATTTAGTTAAATCTTTAACTGACATGGGTCAAGAGTTAAAGAAAGGTTATTTATCAGATGTGTCTGCTAAACAATTTGCTGGGCTTGCAGATATTAATCTATTTGATTTAAAATTAGAAACAGAATCTCCCAAAAAAGAAACTGAACCTAGTGATAAAACATTTGCTTCTAAAGAGCTTACTGATATCGCCAAAGACTATAAGAAAGATCCAAACAAAGCTGACGTGTTAGAACTTACTGATCAATATAATAGGTTGGCATTAAGCGCTTTAGGATACGATGTTAGAAAAGGAGATATACCTTCTAGCGAAGCTTTGTCTTTTGTTGGTAAAGAATTTCCAAGTATAATGAGAAGATTTGATCCTACAAGAGATGTTGATTTTTCTACTTGGGTTACCTCTAATATTAGACCTAAACGCCAGGAATTTTATGAAGAACAAATTGGTGATAAAGGAAAAGAAACCAGTATAGATAGTGAAAAAGCTAGACAATATGCTGGAGGAGAAACACCTCAAGAAGTTTTAGAAAAGAAAGAGAGTAAAAAACAAACTAAAACACTTAAACAAGTTGATCCTTTAGATTTCTCTAGTGTAAAAGGTAAAGAAAAAGATTTAGAAAATATAATAAAAATACTACCAGAAGAAATTGTAGGTTTATCTGTAGGAGGAATGAAAGGTGTTAGTGAAAAATTTGTAGGAGAAGTTGGAAGTAAATTGTATGATATCCCTGCAGATAAAATTACTGACGCTAAAAAGAATTTAACTTACGCAAAAAAAATAAACAAAGAAGGAATACCTGAACCTTCAGAAGCAGGTAATATACAAAAGGATTTTGCTAACGCGTCAGAGATAGAAAAGTTCTTAAAAATGTTTAACGAAAATGTTAGTCAACAAGAGATTCCAATTGGTAAACAAGGAGAAAAAGTAACTGTTTCTAGAGACGTACAAGGAAGAAGTATTGGATTAAGTAACAAAGTGCAGAAATATTTAATGGAACCTACAGGCAAAAGATCTAAAGGTTCTACTTCACAAACTGCAATATGGAAATTAAAACCAGAATTTAAAAATCCTACTCCAGAAACTATTAAAAAAATACAAGAGGATTTAGGGATTACTCCGTCTGGAAAATTGAATATTTACAATAGAGATATAGGGCAACTGTTAAAAGGTTTTGCTAAAGCTAAAAGTGCTTTTGTAACCAATAAGTTAGTAAGAAATAAGATTGAGGATATGGATCTTAAAACTGCTAAACCTAAAAAGCAGATATTAGCAGATATAAAAGCAGGAACCAGTAAGACTATGGCTTCTAAATCTCTACAAGTAGGTTTCAAAGAAGCAACTGGTAAAGACATTAGCTTAAAAGAAATAGAAAAAGCAGAGAAAATCTTTAGTGTTGGATCTGAGAAAGAAAGAGAACGATTAAGAAAACAACAACCAGAGCTAAACCAATTTCTTGAAGAAAGATTAATTGAAGTTAAAGGTGAAACACAACCTAAACAAAGAAGTACTAATTATACTAGTACTACTAAATCTTTAGGGTTGGAACCTACTTACGCAGAGAGAGTTGCTGAGCGTGCCGGGCAAAAGCCTACTGTTATTGGAGAAATTTTAGATAGAGTTTTTAATCAACCAGCTTTAGAATATACTGAAAACAAAGTAAAAAAATGGCACAAGGGTAGGCTAAAAGATTTCCAAAAATCTCAACAAGATTTCATTGAAAACTTTATGCCTAAAGAGATACTGGAAGGTTTGACACTTACACAATTTGAACAACTAGTTGGACATAGTGAACGTGTAAGCGCTAAAGGAAATAAAGAAGGACTTGGTATTAGTAATAAAAAGAGAGATCAAATATTTGCTAAAACTAAAAGTTTAAAAGATAATGAAAATCTTAGTCAACGAACTAAAGATCTAATTGAATCAGTGGATTGGAAAAAGATTAGAGCGCAAAACATTAATGCAGTTTTTAATACATATAATAAACTTCTTACAAGTGGAAAGTTAACTGATAGACAAGCTAAGTTTGAAGCGTTAAAGAAATTAAAAAAAGGAGATCGAAGAAATTACGAAAGAGCTCAAGAAGCATTGACAGCTATAAAACAAGATTACGTTGATCGTTATGTTAAAAATAAAGAAGGAAAAGATGCTAAAGAAAATTTAAAAAAAATAGAAGAAGCATTTAATTTTATTTATAATCTACATAGAGGTAATACTAACATGGTAAGAGGTATGAGAGGTAATGTATGGACTGAATGGTTCCACGTTACTGAAGGTAGCCAAGCTATGAGTAAAGAAAATCCTATATACGATAGGGAATATAAAAAAAGCCGTGACAAAGTTTCAGATCGTAACACTTGGGATAAGTTAGTAAAAGGGTGGGAAGCTAAAGGTCAAAAAGTTAAAACACGTGAGGAGTACGCAGCGCAAGTAGCAAGAAATGAGGCTAAACAAAAAGGAGAACATTTACAACCTAGCGCAGGTGAATCTGCTAGAGAAACTTTAGCGTTATTTGAAGGAACTACAGCTAAAACTAGAATTGAAAAAGAATTATTAGACAACACTCAATTACAAGCGGAAGCTGGGATATTAAAACTAGTAGATCAAGCCTTTGGACCAACAGCAACATATGGTACAAATAGATTAGCTTTGAAAAAACTAATTCCCATATTAAAAGAAACTTATAATTGGGATTACATAGAAGGGAAACCTGGGGGTAAAACTTTATATGACCATTTAATTGATGTAGCTAAAGATGATTTATTGAGCATGCCTGGTGGTAGGGAGATGTTTAAAACAAAACAACTTTTAGATCAACCAGCTTTAAAAGGTGCAGTAGAAGGATATGCATTAAATCCTACTCCCACAACTAAATTAATATTAGAAAATCAAGTAAAAAATATATCTGAATATAAGAAAGTTTATGAGAGTAGTGTACGTCTTGCTAATAAATATAAAATGGCAAGTAAAGATCTTTCAAATTTAGATATAGTAAACAAGATGGGCGTTAGAGATAAAGCTTTAGCGTTAGGTAGAAAATATGATAAACCAGTAAAAAAGGCTAGAGTATTTGACTTTGATGATACAATAGCTATAACTGGATCAGGAGTTAAATATACTTCACCTAATGTATCTGGTAAACCTCAGTCAAGTAGAAAAGCTATTTTATTAGTTGGAAGTGCTGGTGCTGGTAAATCAACTATAGTAGATAAGTTAGGTCTAAGAAAACAAGGTTATAAATATGTTAATCAAGATGTAGCATTAGATTGGCTTGCTAGAAACGCTGGATTACCTAAAGACATGAGTAAATTTACTGATGCACAAACTTCAAAGTGGAGAGATCTTCAATCTAAAGCAGCACAAACAGCTAAAACTAAATCAACTAGGTTACAAGATAAAGGTAGTGGAGTTGTTATTGATGCTACCGGTAGTTCATCTGTAGGATTTGAAAAGACTGCTAGAGAACTTGCTGACGCTGGATATGATGCACACATCGTCTTTGTTGATTCTTCCTTAGATACAGCTTTAAAAAGAAATAAAGCTAGAGGTGAAAGAAAGTTAACAGATACCACTATAAAAAATAGTTACGAAGCAGTTCAGAAAAACAAGAAAGAATTTAGTGAATACACTGATAGAATGGTTATGGGTAAACCTTTAGCTAAAGAATTTACAGAGATAAACACTGATAACTTAAAGCAAGGTGATCCTTTACCAGCAGAATTTATAAGCAAGATAAATGATTTCACTAGTGGATACGTTAAAGGTAGATTAACAGCTGAGGAGTTTGCAAAAAGAGGAACTGAATTGTTAGAACAAGGAGCTGAATTTGATTTCTCAGAGTTTAATAAAGTTGTTGACGGAAAGAAAGGGCCATTGTTTGATCTAATGAAGAAGATGAAAGAAGCTGCTGGTGATAGAGATATGTTTATATTAACTGCGCGATCACAAGAAGCTGCTCCTGCTATACACAAGTTTTTAAAAGACATGGGTATTGATATACCTTTAGAAAACATAAAAGGATTAGGAAATTCTAGCGGTCAAGCTAAAGCAGATTGGATTGTAGAAAAAGCTTCTGAAGGTTTTAATGATTTTTATTTCGCTGATGATGCTGTACAGAATGTAGAAGCAGTTAAAAATGTATTAGATCAGTTAGATGTAAAATCAAAAGTACAACAAGCAAGAATTAAAGCTAGTAAAAATCTAAGTAGAGACTTTAATTTGATACTACAAGATTCTAAAAAAGTAGATTGGTATAAAAGTTTTTCTGCAGCCAAAGGTAAGATTAAAGGAGCAGAAGCAAGAAAACAAAAGTTTTTTATTCCTCCATCAGCAGAAGATTTTTTAGGTTTATTATACCCCACTTTGGGAAAAGGTAAAAAAGGAGAACGTCATTTAAAGTTTTATAAAGATAATTTATTTAAGCCTTATTCCAAGGCTATGTCTAATCTTTCTACTGATAGATCTAATTTATTTAGTAATTTTAAAGCATTAAAGAAACAATTAGATGTACCCAAGGATTTAAGAAAAAAGAATGAATCTGGTTTTACAAACGAACAAGCTGTAAGAGTTTGGTTATTTGACAAAGCAGGACATGAAGTACCTGGTATATCAAAATCTGATTTTGGAAAAATAATTAAATCAATAAATAAAGATCCTAAACTTCAAGCTTTTGGAGAACAAATGCTTACTTTAACTAAAGGAGATGGTTATGCTACTCCTAGAACTACTTGGTTGAAAGGAACTATTACTACCGACTTAATAGATTTATTATCTACAACAAAAAGAAAAAAGTATTTAGAAGAGTGGCAAGAGAATATAGATTTAATATTTTCTGAAGGCAACTTAAATAAATTAGAGGCAATATTTGGAGAGAAATATAGAGAATCTTTAGAAAATTCTTTATTTAGAATGAAGTCAGGAAAAAATAGAGTATCCTCTAGTAATAGATTAAGTAATTTAGCTTTGGATTACATAAATGGATCAGTTGGTACTATCATGTTTTTAAATATGAGATCAGCATTGTTACAAGGTATTTCATCAGCCAACTTTATAAATTGGAGTTTTAACAATCCTCTTAAAGCTGGAAAAGCTTTAGTTGATTTACCTCAATATTCTAAAGACTTTGTTAAAATAATGAACTCTGATTATTTAGTTGATAGAAGAAATGGATTAAAACTAAATATAAATGAAAATGAAATTGCTAACGCAGCAAAAACTTCTAAAAATAAAGCTGGGGCAATTATAAATTATTTGTTAGAAAAAGGTTATACTCCTACAAAATTTATGGATAGCTTTGCTATTGCTTCAGGTGGTGCTACTTTTTATAGAAATAGATTAATAGATTTAAAAAAGAAAGGATTTTCAGATAAAGAAGCAGAATTTAAAGCTTTTGAAGAGATGGTAGAACTTTCTGAAGAAACTCAACAATCATCTGATCCAAGTAGGATATCAATGCAACAATCTAGTGATCTTGGTAGAGTTATGTTGCAATTCGTTAATACACCTATGCAGTATGCTAGATTGCAGAAAAGAGCTTTCCAAGACTTAGCAAAGGGTAGAGGAGATGCGAAACAGCATATATCAAGGATAATATATTATGGATTTATTCAAAATTTAATATTTAACGCAACACAAAATGCAGTGTTTAGTTTATGGGGAGAATCTACAGATGAAATTATAAATGACGAAAAAACATTTAGAAGTGTTAATGGAATGTTAGATTCTCAATTAAGAGGTTTAGGAATGGCTGGAGTAACCGTACAAGTATTAAAAAATATAGGTATAGATATATATGACAGAACCCAACGTAAACGACCTGAGTTTAAAAAAGTATGGGAAAAAGCTTTAGATTTTTCACCAGCCATAAAGAATAAAGTTAAAAAATTGATGAATGTAGGTTGGAACTTTGATTCAAAAGAAAGAAGAAATCAAATGTTTGAGGAAGGTTTTAGTTTAGATAATCCTGCTATAGAAGCAGGGGCTAATTTAGTTTCTGCTACTACTAATATACCAGTTGATAGATTGATAAAGAAGTTAGATAATTTAAAAGAAATGACTAGACAGGAAACAGAAACTTGGGAAGCTATAGCTTTGTTTTTTGGCTGGCCAAAGTGGCAGTTAGAAGATGACGAAGAAGAAGAAAAAGATAAAAAGAAAAGTTCTAAAAAATCTAAATCTTCTAAAAAGAAAGATAATATTCAAAACTTTATGAAGTACAAGTAATGACAAAAATAAATGAGAATACTGAGCTAAAGTTAGATCTTAAAACTATTATAAGTATCATAGTTGTAACAGCATCTTTTGTAGGGATGTATTTCACTTTACAATCAGATATTGAAGTAGCAAAGCAAATGCCAGCTAGTGAGATCAATAGAAT